>Ga0101941_1000696_pt1 | contig 44371 bp, 47 predicted proteins | sample DewCreD2012metaG_3_FD_75242 | JGI IMG/M metagenome (GOLD analysis project Ga0101941, IMG submission 75242) | Hot spring sediment bacterial and archeal communities from British Columbia, Canada, to study Microbial Dark Matter (Phase II) - Dewar... ... | reverse complement strand
GGGTTTGGTTTGAAGGGGTGCGGCTTTAGCCGCAAACCCGTGTCCAGCATCCTTTTTCCCGCACAGGGGGAGGGTCAGGCGGTGCTCATCGGATAGGTGCGACTATTTTTTCAAAGTTCATAAGCCTGCGGCTACAGTGTATGTGGAGGTGAGAGGGATGAAGGTCAGGATAGCACTCATTCTGCTGGCACTGCTGGTGACGATAAGCGCATGGGCGCAAGAACCGACACGCGCCCGCAAGCGTATCGCGGTGCTGTCGTTCGACGCGCCGATGGAGTACCGCACCGCGCAGCTGGGCAACGTCATCGGCGACATGCTGACCACCGCGCTGGTGAAGATGGGGCTGGAGGTGATCGAACGCTCGCAGCTGGAGGCGGTTCTGCGCGAGCAACAGCTGGCGCGTTCGGGCATCGTTGACCCCGCCACCGCTGTGGAGATGGGCAAGATTCTGGGCGTGGACTACATCCTCGGCGGGCGTATTACCGAGTTCGGTATCCGCGACGAAAGCCAGCTGGGCGGCGTCATCGCGCAGTTCTCGGTGGGCGTGCGGGTAAAACGCAGTACCGCCCGGGTAAAAGCGGACGTGCGCCTGATCGACGTGCGCACCGGGCGCATCCTGATGGCGGAGACGGGCGAAGGACGTGAGACGCGCAACGACCTCACGCTGGTGGGCGCAAAGCTGTTCGACTGGCTGGCCGGCGTGGACTTCGGCAGCCGCGAATGGGCGGAGAGCCAGATTGGACGCGCCACGCGCAAGGCAGTGGATGACATCGCGAAGAAAATCGCCGTCTACTTCCCCTCTGAGGCGGAGGTTATCGCCGTCATGTCTCCTGATGAGTTCATTATCGACCGCGGGCGGTTTCAGGGCGTGCGTGTAGGCGATACCTATGAGGTGTTCCGCGTCTCCACTGTGCGTAACTCGAAGGGGCAGGTCGTCTGGACGGATACCGTCTCGCTGGGCACGGCGAAGGTGACCGACGTGCAGGACGAACGAGCGAAACTGCGCTTCACCCACCGCGCGAAGGATGCGGAGGAGGTGAAAGAGGGCGATATCGTGCGGGCGGTGAACAGCTCACGACGTTGAGGGGGGAGAACAGATGAACTTTCCCAAAAATCGGATGCGTGTGACCCATTCGCACGAGGGCAGACAGTCGGAAAAGGGCTGGCTGGTGCTGGACATACGCGGTCTGGACCTGGATGGCGTGAACTCCATCGTTATTCCCATAGAGGATATTGAGAAATTGCAGGAGGGTTCACAACAGCAGGCGAATCCTCTAGAGCAGCTTCAGAAACTGCTCGGCAAAAAGGAGGGAGAGCCATGATACGCCCACCTGCCGTTGCAGGAATGTTCTACGCCGACAGCGCGTTCGAACTGCGCCAGGAGATACGCGAATGCTTCCTGTCGCCGCTGGGACCGGGACGGTTGCCCGAAACTGCAGTCGACGGTAAGCGCACCCTGCGCGGGCTGATGTGTCCTCATGCAGGTTATCGCTACTCGGGAGCGGCTGCTGCCCACGCCTACGCTCACCTCGCCGAAGACGGCGCGCCCGAGACGGTCATCCTGATGGGTCCCAACCACCGTGCTGTCGGCGCACCCATCGCTATCGTCTCACACGGAGCATTTAAGACGCCGCTGGGCGAAGTGCCTGTGGATACCGCCACCGCCGAAACCATCAAGGAGCAAGCCCCCGTTGTGCGTGAGGACGAAAACGCCCATGCCCCAGAGCATTCGCTGGAGGTGCAGCTGCCTTTCCTGCAAACGGTCGCGCCCAACTCTCGCATCGTGCCCATTGTCTTCGGCAGGGTGTTCTACGACCGCGAGACCGTCGAGGTGCTGAAAGCACTGGGCAAGGTGCTGGCATCCTTGCTGGGCGATCCGGCGCACCACCGCCTGCTTCTGGCAAGCACCGACCTGATGCACTACGTGCCACGCGACGAGGCGTACCGCATGGACGAATTCGCCCTGCAGGCGGTGCGTGAGGTGGACGGCGAGCGGCTGATAGAGGAGGTTTTTCGTCGCGACATCAGCATGTGCGGGGTAATGCCCACTGCGGTCATGCTGTTTGCTCTGCGCCATCTGGGTATTACGCAGGGCGAGGTGCTGTGCCACTACACCTCCGGCGATGTGCCGGGCGCGGACACCAGACACGTGGTAGGTTACGCCGCCTGCGCATTCCATGCTCCCACGTAGGATTTCATTACTACGACGGTGAAAGCAACACGTGCGAGGCAACAGAGTAAACGCCTCGCAGGTGGGATAGGATGCTCTCTGCAGAAGCGCTGTTGATTGTCGCGCTGATTCTGCTCAATGCCTTTTTTGTGGTTGCGGAGTTCGCACTGGTGCGGGTGCGCGCCACGCGACTGGAAGAGCTGGTGCAGCAGCAAAACTGGCGTGCTCGCATTGCTAAACACGCGCAGGAACATATCGACGCCTACCTCAACACGGTGCAGGTAGGTATTACCCTTGCGAGTATTGGACTGGGATGGGTGGCGGAGCCCTGGGCTGCTAAACAACTACAGCCTTTGCTGACGCTCTTCGGTGTAACCTCGCCGCGTAGTGTACACCTTACCGCCTTCCTCATCGGGTACCTCACCATCACCTTCCTGCACGTGGTGATAGGCGAGATGGTTCCCAAGAGTATCGCCATCCGCTGCACAGAACCCGCCGCGTTGTGGACGGCTCCCCCTCTGAATCTGTTCCATCGCCTGCTCTACCCGCTGACGTGGCTGATGACAGGTTGTGCGTCGCTGGTGCTGCGCCTGTTGCGTATCCCTCCCGCCTCCCCCGAAGAGGCATACTCTCAGGAGGAGCTGCGTCTTCTGCTTGCCTCCTCGCGGCGTTCAGGCGCGCTGAAAGACACGGAGGCGGAGCTGATGGAACATGTTTTTTCGTTCGGCGATAAGCGGGCAAAGGACGTGATGGTGCCTCGCGTGGATATGGTGTACCTGTCCACCACCTGGTCGATGGAGGAGAACCTGCGCGTGGCGGAACAGTATGGCTTCACACGCTTCCCGCTCTGCGAAGGCGACCCCGATAAGGTAATCGGCATCGTGCACGTGAAAGACCTCTATCGCGCCCGCCAGCACGGTATCGATTCACTGAAGCACATCGCCCGCGATTGCCTGATCGTGCCCGAAAGCAAACCGATAGACGAGCTGTTGCGCGAGTTCCAGAAACAGAAGATGCACATGGCGATTGTGGTAGACGAGTACGGCGGCACCTCCGGACTGGTAACCATCGAGGACGTGATCGAAGAGATTGTGGGCGAGATTTACGACGAGTTCGAGCCGGTGCAGCCGCGCATCCAGAAACTCGGCGACAACAGGTATCTGGTGGAAGCCAACGTGGAGCTGGACGAGCTGGCAAGTCGGCTGGGTGTGCAGGTTTCGGAAGAGGACGGCGCATTTGAAACGGTTGCAGGTTATGTGATGGGCAAACTCTCCTCGATTCCGCGCGTGGGCGACCGCGTACTCCTTGGCGAGTACGAGATGCAGGTGGTAGAAATGCGCGGCAGGCGCGTGCACCGGGTGTATGTGCAGCCCCTGCAAAACTAGCCCCACGCTATCCCGCCGGAAGCGCAAACCCCGCAGGCAGTGATAGAAATCCAGCAAATATCGTCAAAAAACCATGATTTTTCAAATAGTTCATCGCTTAATCATCTTGCATTGCCCCACGCCCTGCGTGTATAATAGCCGCAAGAACTCAATGGCGCTCTGGTTCAATTACCACCTGCACGACGGTAGACAGCAGTCAAGCGGCGACCAGCACGTTGACAACCGAGGCGTTCGGGAGTACAGTGACACAGTGGGGCAGTAGTGCGACTCTATCGCTTTGCGGGTGCCTGGGGCTATCGCGACGATGGTGATGCAGGCTTACTACACGTCGGGCGCGTTACTACGACCCGCAGGTGGGGCAGTTCCCTGCGGCATACCTACCACAAGCAGGAGGAAGGCAATGCTGAGAGCATCTTACACAGGGCAGGCGGAACAGCGAGTAGAATCCGTGGTTCCCTTTACGTACGAACCGTTAACGCATCCTAACAACATTCTGATACAAATGTCTATTAACGCATCACCTCCGATGCCTTTCCTATTCGATACTGCCACGTTCGGACCGCTCTGGCTCGCACGCTGGGTTGTTGAGCAAATGCGATTACCGGTAAAGCAGATTTTTTACTCCCAAGATAACCTGAGGAGCACTTCCGTTGTCGCCTTAGAGGCTGCCGACTTATTGCTCGCTGGCGGTAGGACCGTACGTCTGTCGGTCTCGGAGGCCGGGCTTTACGACGGCGACCCTACCATACCCGACGAGTATCCAAAGCAGTTTCGCATTGCAGGTATACTGGGCGCATCGATTTTGGCGTGGAGCAAGGTTCGTTTTGATTGGGCAAAAAAACAGATAACAGTAGCAATCGGTGAATACTCGCCCCCAGCCAAGCCGCTGGCGGTAATACCAGTACATCCTTCCGATATCCCAGCTGACTACCGCTTTTCGATAGAGGTAAAATTGCCGGGATGTGGCACTCAAAGACTGATGGTAGACACGAGTTTAGGATCGCCCATTATGCTATTTCCAGATGCTGGCAAGAGGCTCAAGGTGAACAGAGTCTCTCCTTTTCCACACACGGCATATATTGAGGGACGAGCATATCCCGTAAAACGAGTTCTGGTGGACAGTATTGATATCGGATCACTCAAACTGAATAATGTGTGGGTAGACGTGCTTTCTATCCTCACGAAGTCACCCATCAGTAAAGACGTGACAGGACTGGTAGGGTTGCCCGTGCTTTCGAAGTTTGTGTTTACCATTGAACATCAAAATCTGCGGATGATCCTCGAGGCATGGGCAAACAGTGACAAGAACATACCAGTACCGGGGCAGACTGGGATAATGGATGTGCAGTCTGCCCCGGAGGGAGCTGTTGTGAAACAGGTGGCATTTGGCTCACCTGCCTACGCAGTGGGAGTGCGTGAGGGTGACATCATTACACAGGTTGATAATACCAGCCTGAAGGGCGTTCCCCGAAACCCTGCGTTGCGTCTGATTGGTGGCTGGGGGGGCACGACAGCAAAAATGGAGATCGTACGAAACGGTAAGACAATGACCATGATGCTGCGCAGAAGAGGTGAGTTTGAGTAATCAGTATTCTTGCCTGCGTCATGACCGGAAAGGGTCGAGGGTTCGAAGCAATAGATATAGAAATATAGTGGTAGGCGAGCAAGGTCTGGAGGGAAAGAAGATGAGAGACACACTACAAGTACACCGGTCGGGTTTGATAGCCTTCTTAGCCGCAGTAGTTAGCATCTACTGCATAGCAGAGGCGGATGCTGTTCCACAGAACATAGTGCCGTTTCGTTACGAACCACTCAGTCTCCCGTTCCTGTTGGTCAAGGTATCTATCAACAACAATGCGCCCGAGTGGTTCATTGTCGACACGGGGTATTACTGGCCTGTGGCGATTACGACTGAGTATGCCAAACGACTACATCTGCCACTGCAGAAACGGCAAGTTTTAACCGGCACAAATGGTGCACAGGTGGTAGTACTTCCTGTGGACCATCTTGCTCTCGTCGCGGCGGATAAGGACAAGGGAGAACGCCATATTCCTGTACCGGTCGAGTATGTCGTTCTTATGGAAGGCGCAGAGAACCTGTTCAAATCGCTCTCTGAGAGTTACGGCATTGACGTTGGGGGTCTGGTGGGTTTGGGCGCCTTACAGCACACTGCAGACTCCATCCTTATCGATTTTAGGCAGAAAGTCATCATTTTGGGAGCGCCTAAACCTACTACGACGGAAAACCGGTCCAGCGCAACAGTTCCTCTGGTCTATCAGGACTGGGGTTACGCCGCGAAAGTATCTATTGCGAGTGGCAGAGAGATAACGTTGCTTGTGGATACCGGCAGCTATGCCACCGTGCTGCGCCCCGGCATACCCCAGCTCCCCATTCGCGCTTCCAGTCACGATGTTGAGATGGCAGCGAAGTTTTACGGACGATCCACCAGACAGACGGTACTGCTCTCGCAAATTGCTCTGGGCACGCTCAAGGAAAAAGACGTGGTCGCCCGCATTGACCCTGGTCTACCCGACCAAATGCGGTCGGACGGGCTTTTGGGGCTCTCACTCCTTGAGCGGTTCCGCGTATGGGTACACTTTAGAGAGCAAACAATGGTGCTGGAACGCGAGGCGGATTACGCCACCCGCTTAACGCTACCCGGATCTCAGGAGGCGAGTTTAACATGGAAGGAAGGGCACTACTCCATAAGTCTGCTGCGGGATGACGGCCCGCTGTTTCAAGCGGGTGCCCGTTTAGGGGACCGGATATTGACTGTGGATGGCAAGTTGCTTCCACCCGGAGCAGAGATAGTAGCGGAGCGTATACTGGCAGGTTTCGGCGGGCAACCCGCAGAGGTGGTGGTTGAAAGACAGGGGACGAAGATCATCTTGCGCTACAAGCGACGCAGCATCTTCGATACTCCCTCGTCGGCGCACCCCACCGGGCGCATTGGTCTATTAACTGAACTCGGCGGGGAGGGTCTTGTCATCACCTATGTTGAACCGGGCGGCATCGCAGACCAGTCGGGTTTACGCGTCGGGGACGAGATCATTGCGCTGAATGGCCAAGACATATCCTCTTTAACCCTTGCTCAGCTGCGCAACTTACCTTCCCTGTTAAAGCAAGGAGCAAATACGTTTACGATAAAGCGTAAGGGAAGTAAGGAGCCTATGCAAGTCGAGGTGAAGCTTCCCGCGATCCAATAAGGGCTGGCAAGTAGGCGCCGCATAGCGTCGGAGCACGCTACTACGACCCGCAGGTAGGGCGATTCACCTCGCGCGATGCGGTGCTCAGTGAGCACCCGTATCTGTATTGCGAGCACGAGCCGGTAATGCGGGCGGATCCGTGTGGACACATTTGGAGGAGGCTATTCATCTGGATCATCGGCTCGTTTGCAGGACAGATCGGAGAACACTTCGGTCTTGATCCGGAGGATACCTGGCCGATCGAGCACTTCGCTGGCGAGGTAGGAGATGACTTGATGAACGAAGTCCGCTTGCCGGGGTTTGGCTCTACTTTCGGGGCGGCTACCACTATTATCGGCGGCATGGATGTTCTTGCCGAAGGGGTAGACGTTGTGCTTAAATATCGGCGTCACGTAGAAGACTACATGGACGAAAATGGGCGATGGGATTAGCAGAGGATAACCCCTATGGGATCGCAGCTACCCGGGGGCGGTATGCCAACCGCCCCCCGACATACCGAACAGAAAAGACAGGAGACCTTCCTGCGCCTGTATCGTATGGCATTCATTGCTTTTGCGGGAGGTGTCATGCTCATTTTCGTTATCATGCTTCTCCAGGACATTCGGAACTGCTTCACTCTGGGATGCTCTGCTTTGTTGCCTATGCGGATACGCTCCTTTTGGGCACCGGTAGAGATGCCCGTTCACGTCCATATTGCGTTTGACGGGGGAATGTTGCTCTTTCTCGCATTTATTCTGTATATTGGCTACAGTGATCTGACGGAGCGGATACAGGAACTGCAGGCACAACGAGAGTTTGATACGGTCATGCAGCGCATTCGGTCTGGAGAAGACATCGACGGTATCCTTGCGGACTTGAAAAAGCGGAAAGGGCGGTAATCTTTGGTATACCGTCGGATGACACAATGAGGGAGGGGATGCACATGCGAAACCACCTAAACAAAACATACCTTGCCCTTACGATGCTAGCGGTCATCGCTGCCTTAGTGGCGGAGGCACAGGGTGGGAAGACAGAAAGAACCGTTACATCAGGGAGGCTTTCCATTACCATCCCTAAAGGATGGGAACAAAAGCGAGGTGAACTTACCTTTCGCACAGGAAAAGGTACGGAACGCTTCCGTTTCATTTCTGTCTCGGAGGAGTCGGTAGCAAAGGGGGTTACCCCGCAAAGGCAGGTGGAGTTATTGGAACGTGCGGTGCTCAGCCTTGATGGAGTTTCACTGCTGGCAGATTCATCTACACGAGCCAGCGGCAAACCGGCACACGTTATCGAGTTCCGCCGAACTCAGGCAGGCAAAGCATCCATTCGGGGCAAGCATATCGCCGTCCCACTGAAAGATAGCGTGGTAACGGTTTTCTGGTATGTGCATGAGTCGGACTGGCAGAAGGGGCGTGAGGAAATGGAGCGTATTGTGAAGACTATACGGATCAAGTGAAAAATGCTTTACTGATTAATTGGCTTCGCAATCAGCATATCCGCGATGCTATGCGAGATATCGGGCGTGCCGCTGGTGACGCAGCAAAACAGATTTACAACGCCCGTCCGTCGCAATAAGTGTGGTATAAAGGGGAGAAGGCACGATGGGTAGGGGTATACATACTCGTCCCACCATAAGCATGTGGGGAACATCCTTTATGTTAATCAACCTTGTGCTCTTGATTGCACAGGCATACTGGATTTGGCGGTATGCAACGAACCACTATCTGTGCTTCGCTGCAGTTAGTGGTGACCTGAGGACAGCAGAGGTTGCCCTGAGGTTCGGTGCCTCCCCCAACTATCGCCTACCGAATGGGGAAACCCCTCTGACTTTAGCTAGGCATCCCCTGATGGTTCTCACCCTGTTATCTGCCGGTGCTGACCCCAACGTTCGGAACGCCACCGGAGCCACCCCGTTGCTTACTGCGGTAGAGAGAGGGGAAAAGGCGACAGCAAAAATTCTCATAGAACACGGTGCAAGCGTAGACCGAGGCACGGATAGCAGCGTCACTCCACTGATGATTGCCAGCTGCGACGGCAGGTTGGACCTGGTGCAGTTACTGCTATCTTACGGGGCAGATGCCACTCTGCACGACCAGCGCGGCTTTACTGCAGTGGACTTCGTGAAAGGAAAAAGGGGGGCGGAATATCGCGCGATAGAACAGCTGCTGAAAAGAGCGACAACCATGGCAAGAAACCACTGATAACGCTTCCAGACGCGATAAGGTGCGTTCACCGTACGTCTGCCCTAGGTGAAACGCAGATAGAACAGCGGTATACTTTATAACCCGTTCATACTCGGCGCACGCTATTACGACCCGTGAGACTGGTTCCGGGGTACTGCTGGCGGCATTGCTGGAGGATTGATAGGTGGCTCTATTGGAGCGGGACTAGGTCTGCCCGGTGGATGCGCAGGCGTGGGAACGGGTGTCCTAGCCGGCGCTCCGATAGGTGGCCACATCGGTGCAGGGGTTGGGCTTGCAACAGGCGACTTTATCCGGGATGCTGGCGAACGGATATGGGATTGACAGAAAACACGCCAGTCGCACCCCGAGGCCTCCAGAAGCTTCCCGGAAGGTGAGGATATCACACGCCTGCTCCTACGAAGCCGATACTGGTAGAGCAGGTAGGTTTATGTGTGCGGAGCGATAACGATGAAGGACAAACTTTTTCGAGCATCTCCGAAAGTAATGGTTTGGCTGTCGGGATTGGTGGGGTTGATAGGTGGTTTCAAGGTATACAGTTGGATCAACCCTCGGTTTCGTTCTCCGTTTTTCCACGATGCTTGGGGAATGGCTTTTGTCGTCTTAGTATATACGTTTTTGTATGTGACACTAGGTCCCCGATTACAGAAGCAAGTGGAACAACCAATGTCTGGTCGCGGAGGAAGGGCAGCTGAATAAGCCATGCCGAGCTGGTTAGCGGAACACCTCTGCAGGAGGCAATCTGCGTTCTCTTAGTGGAAGTATTACCAGCTCTTGCGACTACATCGCGCAAGGTCCGTTGGACTTTCTAAGCGTCATCACCCTAACTTGTACGTGGGGCACGGGCAAGATACCCGCGGTAAGGGGATATGGGGAATGTGGGTAATTGGTATACTGTTCATCCTAGCCGGCGTGGAGATGGTTCTCAGGGGTGAACAAAGTTATTTGGCACAACCAACTCTACAACTGTACCGGGAGATATACGAGCGTTTCTTCGATTCGGACGTAATGCTTGACCTCTGGTTTCTACTGTTCGTGCTATTGCCCTGGGCCTTCATGTGGGAGGTGTTTAGTGAATGGATAACTACTCCGGTTCGGAGCATGATATGTATGACGGGGGCTGTTGGCTCGGTCTACGTGTGGTATAAGACAAAACGTCGTGTTAGGGTCTACCAGCGTCGTTTCTACGAGGCGCTATATGCTGGGCGACTGACACGGTGGTGGGGGATTGCGTCCATTCTACTCGGGCTGTTATTCGTTGTGGTCGATATGGTGCTTTCTGCAACAAGGTTTCCCGTTATCGGACGTTGAGGGATACCAGAGATAAGAAGAGGGCAATTGCTATTTCACCGCCATAACAATCGTAGCCTTGGGGAACCTGGTAGCACATGGGCTACCGCGACGATGGCGATGGCGATGCGGGCTATACTGCAGCCGGGGCATGTTACTGCGGTCCGCAGGTAGGGCGGTTCCCCTCGCGGGATACGGTGCTCAGTAAGCACCGTATCCGTGGCAAGAGAGAGGTTGCCATGTATCTCTACTCTGGTATAATATGGCTGTCAGGGAGATTTGCGAGGTGCAAGATGCCAACGATTTCTCAGCATGAGAGGCAAAAACTGCTCCAGCAGATTGATACGCTGATCCGCGACCTGCAAAACCTGCGTGCGCAGCTGAGCGCGGAGGCGGTCCCATGTCCGGGCAAAGTCGCAAACCTTTTTGGCAAACTGGGCAAAGGCTCATGGCAGGAATACGACCATGAACTCGATTGGGAGAGGTTCGTCCAGTGACTCTGCCGCTACGGGAGTTTCGTGAGAACACCATCTATCTTGACACGATGCTACCTTATGCCCTGCTGCGCGGAATCGACGAAGAGGTTAAACTCTTCTTTGAGCGCATAGAGGGTGGGGAGATACAAGCATACACTTCAGTGCTTACCTTTGATGAACTTGCTTACCGCCTGATACTGGCTCTAGTTCGAGACCGCTACGATGGCTCACCGCTCGACCTGCTGCGCAAACGGGAAGAGCACGTGCTCGAGGAGATTGCCCCGCGAGTGTGCGCTGCCCTTGAGGAGCTGAGCCAGCTGCCCAACCTCAACATAGTAGAGGTAACCGTTAGTGACCTCTCCGGGATGACTGAGGCAATGGGGCGTTACCATCTGCGCCCGCGTGATGCTTTGCATTACGCTGTAATGTCCAGAATAGGCTGCTCCTGTATAGCGAGCACAGATGCACACTTTGACCGTGTTCCGTCATTAACTCGTTATGCACCGTAGCAGGTTGGTGCGTTTTGTAGCAACCTATAAGCAGTCTCTTCCTCCGGCGCGACGTGGTGCTGAGCGAGCACGAACCGGTCATGTGGGTTGACCCGGGTAGCAGATGGTGGATACTTGCCGCCACAAAGGTTGCCTGCCCGCACTCGTTAGCAGTCGCGATGCAATGAAGTGAGGTGCTCTACTCCTCCCCCACTTCCCCGAAGTTACGTACCAGCACGCCGAAATCGAACAGCGTCACCTCCTCATCGCCATCCAGATCGGCATTGGGGTTCCAGTTGCTATCGCCGGGCACACTGCCGAACGCCGCAACCAGCTGCCCGAAGTCGAACAGCGTCACCTCGTTATCCCCGTCGATATCGCCGTTGACCAGCAGTATATCCACGCCCTGCACATCCGCGTTTGTGACCTGCACGCCTCTCACCACAGACCTCAGCCAATGACTTGCCTTGAAGGCGAGGTCGTACTCGCCGGGCTCCACGTCGCGCAGAGCATAGCTGCCCACTGCATCCAGCGTCAGTATCTCCGTGCGCAACGGTTCAGTGCTACCTGCTGGACGTAACTGTACCTCCACAGGGATACCTTCGGGCGAAGCGACAAAATCGTTGAGTGTTACCTTGCCGCTCACGTTGAATCGTTGCACCCGTTCAGTGAGCACCGCGTTGTCGAAGGCGTAGATGTTCCACTCGGCAGGCGAATCGGCATGCCCCTGCAGAAAAACCGTAATATAGTTAGACCGCGCAGTTGCCCGCACCCACAGCGGATGCCAGCGGTCAAAGTTCACGCTCCACGGCGTCCACACCACACCGGGCGCATCGGGGTTGGTCCCGCCAGAGGGGTCTATGCCGATGCGCACCGACAGGTTGTACATGGGGATATTCAGGCACCATGTCCATGCCCACGCGCTGAAACGGTACTCCTTGCCGGGTGTTGCCGATACGCGCTGCCACACGCCGCCGTTGCGCGTGCCGCCGTTGGTCGCCCAGCCGATAAAGTATCGCCCTTCCACCGCCCGCAGCTCCTTGAACCAGGGACCCTCATATACTCCGTCCGATGCGCCGAAGTAGGTCCACCCCGCCGTCGTGCCCGTTTCGAAACCGCCGTTGACTAACAGGTTAGGCATCTCCGGCAGGGTGAGCAAGGTGTTATCCCCGCTTAAGCCTTCAATATAGCCCTCCGCTCGCGAGCGCACCCGGAAGTGGTAGAGAGTGTGCGGTTCTAATCCGTTGAGGCTCACTTCGTGGATGTTCGTCAAAGACGGGTTGCTAACCGCCTGGGTATACGGCGTGTCTGTGCCGTATTCCACCACCGAGTCGGCTGGCGCACTGGTGCGCCAGTACAGCGATGCCCCGCGCGAGGTAACGCTGGTGGTCATCAGACTATGCATCTGTAACTCGGGCTTTACCGCGCCCGGGTACTCCTCCGCGGTCATCACACAACTGCCGAGGTCCAGTCCGGGCTGAGCGGTTCCGTTCAGATACACCACCCCGTCAGGATAGGCGTTGTTGGCAAGGTAGATGTAGAACCCCTCTCCTGTGGTACGCCGAATGCGCAGGTAGTAGGTTTGCCCGGGCGTCAGCGGCACCTCACCGGGCGACCAGCACACCATCATAGGGTTGTCCGTCCAACCGCGTACATAACGCACCGCGCCAACGGTTTGCCCTCCGGAGGGAGCGGTATGTACGCTTACCACAAACCAGACGTTACTCACACCGCCTGTGGTGAAGCTGACAGAGGTCAGACTGCTTCCCCTCGCGACGAAGCTCTGCACCGCCTCGCCCACCCACTGCCCGCCGTTATTGTGGCGAACGTGATAAAAGGTGGAATGTCCATCGTTGTCACAACTGATGGTGATTCCCAGGTCCAGATCCGGCATCGGCACGCCATCCACGGTGGCATAACCGTCGGGATAGGCATCCGCGCCAAAGTAGAGAGGGCGGCTCATGTAGGTAGACCACAGGGCGTTATCCGGTCGGCGCAGCACCACGGTGTACTGCCTGCCGGGAATTACCGGTACCTCCCCTGCGTGCCAGGAAGCGGTTCCCCTGCCGCTACTGCCCGCATACAGGGTGCGCGTCGGCCCAACCTGGGGTCCGTCGGGTCCGCCCTCGTGGATAGAAACGTTGATGATGGTCGCCTCCGACGCTACCCGCGCCGTCACCTTCACCACCGACGTGCCGTCGGCGATGAAACTCTGGGCGTACACCCGATGCCAGTCCACGAACCAGATGGGGTCATCCGTCCAGACGGTGTTGTACAGGGTGAAGTTCAACGGTGTGGTTCTGCCCTCGCGCACGACTACACCGTAGCGTATCCGGATGCGAAAGTGAAACGGGTCACGCAAGCCGACGGTATAAGTGCCCGCAGGCAGAGCGACGGTATACGTGCCATCAGTAGCAGTGCTTGCGGAATAGGTGTAGCCGGTCTCGCCGGAGCTCGCCCACACGGCGATTTCGTACACCCCCCGCCCCAGCATATCGGTCACCTTACCGCTTATCCAGCCGTCTGCGAAAGCAGACGCATGAGCCAGCAGCAGAAGAAAAGCAACGCACAAAGCGCGCAACATACTACCCACCCTCCTGAACAGGCATCGTGTCGTTGCAAGCGCCAGAGAAGCAATTCCGTACGTTGGGGGGAGATTGCTTCCTTTGCTATGGCATGTCGATTCATTGACAGGGCTGGAACGAACCCCACTGTGTGCTCACCAGTCGCACATACCCTTCTGAGATCAGCTTGTTGTCCAGCTCGCCCAGCGTGTCCTGATTGAGTCGCTTAGCGTGACCGTCGGCAAAGGCGTAGTTCTTGCGGGCGATGCCCGTGCTTGGGTCTTTCTGATGCCAGAACCATATCTCGCCGATAGCCAGCCACTGGGAGGGCACAGCAACCTTCGCGTCGGGCAGCCCTGTGTAGGGTCCAAAGTAGCCGCGCTCCGATCGCTGCGATGTGGCAAGTAGTCCCAGTGAGCAGGTGAGCGACCACGCACTGTACTGGTAACTGCTCAGCGGTCCCCCACGTGGTCCCAGCACCTCCGGGTCCCACAGCGGTCGCTCCGTCCACGGCGGCACGAACAGCCAGAATCCGCCGTACGATAAGCCCGTATCACTGGGGCAACGATGCAGTTGAATATTCTTCACGTATGGCTCCAGTGCATCCACCATACGCTGACGGCAGGTAATGCGCCGGCTTACGGGGTCATAATCCCGCTCGCAAATCGGCGGGTCGGTGATGGCAGCAATCCAGGAACCTGCTTTTGGGAAAGTCTCGTCGTAGTCCTGAGTGTACATACGCAACGCCGTGCCCAGTTCACGCACATGTGTCAGGCACAGCGCCATACGCGCGCTTTCCCGCGCACGCGCGAACACCGGGAAAAGTATCGCAGCGAGAATGGCGATAATGGCTATCACCACGAGCAGTTCGATAAGCGTAAAGGCGTCTTTCCGGTTCATCCTCTGTTGCCTCCTTCCACCGGGTTGGGGCGCGGGCAAGCCGCGCCCCAGCAGTTCGCTGCTTAGACCCTACGCCGTCGCCACAACCACGCCAGCCCAGCACCCAGCACCGCCAAGCCGGAAGGCTCCGGTACAGGCACCAGGCTCACGTTGTCGATGTCCATAAAGGTGGTTGCAACGGGCCAGACGATGCCCACACGTGTCCAGATGGTCACGCTGGTACCGGTGGGCGTAATGGTGGTCTCGAAGTGCTGCCAGGGCTTGTCGCCCGTAGCATCCTCCACTACCACCCACACGATGTCCCCGCTGTCCGGGTTTGTGCCACCGGTCAGGTCGTAGCCGATGCGACGCTCCTGCCCGGCGCCGGGGTCGGTAGTGCCTGCTACCAGGTAGTCAAAAGAGAAGGTATGCGGCAGACCGGGAATCGTACCGCTGACTACCTGATAGACGCCTCCCCGGAACGATTGTCCGGCGATTTGACCGCCGATGATGCGCTGTGCACTGCCGGGTACACCACCAACCTGCCAGAAGTGGGTGCTGCCGGGGTAAGCGGGGTTCACCGTGCCCGCGTCCCACCACGACCACTGGTTGGCGATGGTCTCACCGCCTACGCTGGAGAACCCGCCCTCAAAGTCGCCGTTGAGCACCAGGTTCTGCGCAAGGGCAGGCAGGGCGATGGCTCCCAACAGCACCAGCAACAGACCGAGTCGTTTCATGATACGTTTTCCTCCTTTCGTGAGAGTATATGCAACCGATTGTTCGGATCGGTGCCTTGATGTTGTGTTACTCCTCACCTATCTCCCCGAAGTTGCGCACCAGCACGCCGAAGTCGAACAGAGTGACCTCCAGGTCCCCGTCCAGGTCAGCGTCTGGGTTCCAGTTGCTATCGCCCGGCACACTGCCGAACGCAGCCACCAGATTACCGAAGTCGAACAGCGTTACTTCGTTGTCGCCATCGATGTCGCCGTTGGTCAAGGTAACGTCCACGTTGTCCACGTCCGCATTGACTACCTGGATATTTCTGGCGACCGCTCGCAGCCAGTGACTTGCCTTGAAGGCAACGTCGTAGTTGCCCGGCGCGACATCGGGAATAGCGTAGTTCCCTGCGTCGTCCAGCGCCAGGATGACCGTGCGGATGGGGTCGGTGCTGCCCGCAGCACGCAGCTGCGCCTCGACAGGCACCGTTGAAAGCGCGCCACCGAAGTCACCCAGAGCCACTTTCCCGCGAATGGCGTAACCGACTGGTTTGAGCACCATGTTATCGATGTCCATATAGGTGGTGGCGACGGGCCAGTAGATGCCAACTCTCGTCCAGATGGTTACGCTGGTGCCGGTGGGCACGATAGTGGTCTCGAAGTGTTGCCAGGGCTTATCGCCGGTGGCATCTTCCACCACAACCCAGACAATGCTGGGGCTGTTCGGATCCGTGCCGTCGGTCAAGTCGTAGCCGATGCGCCGCTCTTGTCCTGCACCCGGGTCGGTAGTGCCTGCCACCAAGTAGTCAAAAGAGAAGACATGCGGTACCCCGGGCACAGTGCCGTTAACGACCTGGTAGACGCCTCCCCGAAACGATTGCCCGGCAATCTGCCCGCTGATGATGCGTTGTGCATTACCGGGCACACCGCTCACCTGCCAGAAATGGGTGCTTCCGGGGTAGATGGGGTTGACCACCCCCGCATCCCACCACGACCACCCATTGGCAACCTTTTCATTGCCCATCGGGGTGTAGAACCCGCTTTCGAAATCACCGTTCACCACCAGATTCTGCGCGAAGACGGGAAGCGCTGTGCTCACGCAGAGCATTAGGAGCAGAGCAAGGCGTTTCATAGACATCCCCTCCTCTTACTGGTCTCCGATTTCTCCGAAGTTACGCACCAGCACGCCGAAATCGAATAGCGTCACCTCCTCGTCGCCGTCCAAATCCGCATTGGGATTCCAGTTACTATCGCCGGGCACACTACCGAAAGCTGCCGCCAGTGCACCGAAGTCGAACAGTGTTACTTCATCATCACCGTCGATGTCGCCGTTGCGCAGAGTAGCATTTGCTGTTCCACCGGGCAGGGTCACGCCCGGCACAATGGTGGTCAACCAGTGAGCAGCTTTCAGTGCGATGTCGTATGTGCCGGCAGTTACGCTCAAATCGGTAACCTCGTATGCTCCATCGGATGCCAGAGGTACGGACACCTCCGCCTTCACGTCGCTATGGTCGGCAGGGTTCAACACGCGGACGGTGACGCTTTGCCGGGTGTAATCGCCCCCATAATCTCCGAGGGTAACCGTGCCGCTGAGCGCAACCGCACTTTCCAGTACGAGGTTGTCCACGTTGGCAAACACGCCACGAGGGGTGATAGAGCCAACCTTGAAGCCCACGCGATACTCCCCCGCAGTGGCGATATCGAAGGTTACAGTGAAGTACGTCCAGCCGATTCGCTCCCCCTGTGGTATGGGCGATTTGCTCCATCCGGGTGCGCCGGGTTGCTGGTCGTCCAGCCCGTTCTCCTTTTTCAACACCCCCCATTCCACCCACGTCGCCCCGCCCGGTACATCGTCCTGGGGGTTCAGCGAGCCCATACGAAGCCAGAACGACAGTCGATACCTGCCCGGATTGAGAAAGATGGTGGGCGAGGCGGCTTTGTGCGAGTCATAGATCGCCCAGGAGTGGAAGGAACGTCCCTCGTAAGCGTAGGGCTGCAGGCTGATGACATCCCAGCCGGAGCTCAGTCCCCAGCCATCGTTGCCGTAAATCCAGTCAGCGGGCAGGGTCGCCTGGAAAGGCACGTTGAGGTCCAGCCAGCTCCCTCCTGTGTTCTGGTCCCAGTCTACTGTCTGGGTTGCCCCTTCGAAGTTCTCCGTGTAGATGGGCGCGGCACGCAGGGGGACAAGCAAGAGCAGCGGGACGACCGCGCACAACCAGGTCTTCACACGAACCATATTGCACCCTCCTTCCTCCACGCATTGCGCTTTCAAGATTGTAGTGCTTTTCACGAGAAAATACTGCGTAATCGGTTACATGGACATTTTATCGCCCCCTCTGCAAATTGTCAATGGGTTCTTCGCCCAATCGGCAGGAGTTTTTTGCGCGTGAAGGGAAAGTGAAGGTACAACTCTTCGCAACTGTGAGGGGATACGATGGCAAAACGGATTCCGATTGCGGTTCAACTGTACTCCGTGCGCGATGATTGCGCAAAGGACCTGCCCGGCACTCTTGCCGCTATCGCCAAGATGGGCTACGAGGGCGTGGAGTTTGCGGGATACTACGGCTACAGCGCTAAAGACCTGCGCAAGCTGCTAGATGATAACGGGCTAAAGTGTTGCGGCACGCACATCGGCATCAACACCCTGTTGGGTGACGAACTGCATCGCACCATCGAGTTCAACCAGATCCTGGGCAACAAGTTCCTGATTGTGCCTGGGTTACCGGGCGAATATACCAGCTCGCGCAAGGCGTGGCTGGACACCGCCAAACTGTTCAACGAGATCGCAGCAAAGGTGAAGCCCTACAAGATGCGCGTGGGCTACCACAACCACACCAGCGAATTCAAGCCGTTAGACGGGGAGCTGCCGTGGGATACCTTCTTCGGCAACACCGTGAAAGACGTGGTGATGCAGTTCGACACCGGCAACGCCATGCACGCCGGAGCGAAGGCGGCAGAATTCCTGCGCAAGTACCCGGGTCGTGCCGCAACGGTTCACCTGAAGGAGTACTCCAAGAGCAACCCCAACGCGGTGCTGGGCGAGGGTGACATCAACTGGAAAGAGATTTTCGAACTGTGCGAGACCATCGGCAAGACCGAGTGGTACATTGTGGAACAGGAGACGTACGCCTATCCTCCGCTGAAGACCATCGAGATGTGTCTGCAGAATATGAAGAGGATGGGGAAGTAGCAGCATGATGAACCCCCCACCGCGATGGCGGTGGGGGGTTACGCGAAAAGCTAATCTGCCTCCAAATCCCTGCTCAATTCCACTCCAGCAACCTTCAGGCGGTTGATGGCACGCTCCAGCGCAGCGCGGGCGCGCTCGTGGTCCATGGTGGGGTCGTGTAGTCGTTGACGGGCGCGGCGAAGCGCCTCTTTTGCCCGCTGGATGTCGATGTCCTGCGGACGCTCGGCGGCGTCCGCCAGCACCAGTACCCGGTTGTTGGCGACCTCCATGAACCCCCCTGAGACCGCCACGTTCTCCTCGGTGTCGTCGGGATACCGGATGCGCAGGATGCCTATGTTCAGCTCGGTAACCAGCGGCGCATGGTTTGCCAGCACACCGAGATACCCTTCCACCCCCGGCGCCACGATGCTGACCACATCTTCCGACAACAGCGCGCGGTCCGGGGTCACAACTTCCAGATGGAAAACCTTCGCCATCGTTTGCCCTCGCTACGCCTGTGCCAGCAGACGCTGTGCCTTCTCCACGGCGTCTTCGATGGTACCCACCATGTAGAACGCCTGCTCCGGCAAATCGTCGTGCTTGCCCTCTACGATTTCCTTGAACGAGCGCACGGTGTCGGCGATGGACACGTACTTGCCGGGGTTGCCGGTAAACTGTTCCGCCACGAAGAAGGGCTGCGACAGGAAGCGTTCGATCTTGCGGGCGCGTGCCACCAGCAATTTGTCCTCATCCGACAGCTCGTCGATGCCCAGGATGGCGATGATGTCCTGCAGCTCCTTGTAGCGCTGCAGGATGGCTTGCACCGCACGCGCCACTTCATAGTGCTCCCTTCCCACGATGTTGGGGTCCAGGTTGCGCGACATCGACGCCAGCGGGTCTACCGCCGGATAGATACCCTTCTCGGCGATACGTCGCTCCAGATAGACGTAGGCGTCCAGGTGCGAGAAGGTGGTCGCCGGTGCGGGGTCGGTCGGGTCGTCGGCTGGCACGTAGATAGCCTGCACCGAGGTAATGGAGCCACGCTTGGTAGAGGTGATGCGCTCCTGCAGCGCGCCCATCTCGGTGCCCAGTGTGGGCTGGTAGCCGACCGCGCTGGGGATGCGCCCCAACAACGCGGAGACCTCCGAACCCGCCTGCACGAAGCGGAAGATGTTATCGATAAACACGAGCACATCCTGTCCCTGCTCGTCGCGGAAGTACTCTGCCATCGTCAGCGCACTCAAGCCCACGCGCAGGCGCGCGCCGGGCGGCTCGTTCATCTGCCCGAACACCATGCAGGTCTTGTTGATGACGCCGGAGTGATTCATCTCCAGCCACAGGTCGTTGCCCTCGCGGGTGCGCTCGCCCACCCCCGCGAACACCGACACACCGCCGTGCTCGGTAGCGATGTTGCGGATGAGCTCCTGAATCAACACCGTCTTGCCCAGCCCCGCACCTCCGAACAAGCCGATTTTACCACCCTTGTTGAAGGGGGTCAGCAGGTCGATGACCTTCAGACCCGTCTCCAGAATCTCGGTGGTGGTAGACTGCTCGGGGAACGGCGGTGCAGGACGGTGAATGGGCATCCGTTTCTGGGCATTAACCGGTCCGCGCTCGTCGATAGGTTCACCCAGCAGGTTGAACACTCTGCCCAGCGTTTCGGGTCCCACCGGCACGGTAATCGGACCGCCTGTGTCTACTACAGGCATACCGCGAACCAGCCCATCGGTGGAGTCCAGCGCGATACAGCGTACCATGTCATCGCCCAGGTGCTGTGCTACCTCGCACACCAGATGGATGCCTCGTTCGGGGTCGTCAATAGTGACCGCGTTCAGGATGGCGGGCAGCTCCCCTGCCGGAAAACGCGCATCCACGACCGGTCCCATCACCTGCGACACTTTGCCTATTGCCATCGATATTGCCTGTACCTCCTTTTAGTCAGAGATGAGTGCGGTCTATGTAAAGATTTCTGAAACCCGGCACTCAAAGCCGGGCAGTACGTCCTCGCCTGAAAGTATCTCGTCGTCACCCACGACGCGCACCGGTTGCTCCTTGCGATAGATATATACCTTTTTGCCTTGCGGGTCTACCACCCACACCAGTGCTACTCCCGCCTCCAGCCAGTCGCCGACCTTCTCTGCAAGAGCGGAGTAGGTGTCTGAAGGAGAGAGAACCTCGACCACCAAATCCGGAGCAAAGTGGGCAAACTGCTCCGGCAAATCTCCCGTCGGCACCCTCTCGCGCCTGACGAAAGCCACATCGGGTGCTCGCAGGGTAACAGGCTCCTCAGACAGAATAAAACCCGTTTCCGCCATCAGCACATAGCCGACACCATGCGACTCGGCAAACTGATATAAGCGGGCAAATAAACGACCGGCAATAACACCGTGCTTGAAGTTAGCAGGTGCCAACTCTCGCAACCTCCCTCTAACAACCTCCCACCGCCCCGTAACCGTGCGAGAAATCTCTTGCAGGTTTTGCAAGGTGTATATCTCTTTCTCAGCGGTAACCGCCATCGCTTCATCCCTGCCTTTACCGGGCGAATATCTCCGAGACCTTGCATTCAAAACCGGGCAACACCTCTTCGCCGCTCAGAGTATCCTCCGCGCGAAGCACACGAACCGGCTGGTCAGGACGGTAGACGCGCACCGTTTGCTGGGCGGGGTCTACCACCCACACCACGCGCACCCCCGATCTCAACCAGTCGTCTACCTTTTCAGTCACCTCCGTAAAGGTATCGTTGGGCGAGACCACCTCCGCTACCAGGTCGGGGATATAGCGAGCGAAATGGCGCGACCAGTCTTCCGGAGCACGCTCACGTGAGACAAAAGCGAAGTCCGGTGCGCGCACGGTAGCAGGCTCTTCCGAGAGCACAAAGCCCGTCTCCGCTGCGAAAGTGTAGCCCAGGCGATGCTGCTTCACAAACTGTGCTACAACTAGTAATAGTTGGCTGGCAACGTATCCGTGTTCGTCATTTGCGGGTGCCAATTCTCGTAGCTCCCCCTTCACCAGCTCCATGCGTTTATCCGACCTGTGGGATAATTCCCACAGGTCGTCTATCGTATATGTCCTCTTCTCTAAGGCAACAGCCATCATTCCATCCCTGCCTTACTCGCCTTGCCAGGTCACGTGCCCATCCACCCAGATGACCGCGCGTCCATAAGGGGTTTGAATATAGCCCATCATGGTCTCTGCTGGCTTGTCGATACTGCCCAGCGCTTCCATGTTCATCAGGTAGAAGAAGTTCGTACCGGGCAAGTTGAATATCTCCTGATTCTTGACGTAGGGCATTAAAATCGCCTGTACGTCGCCCGTGTTGGGCGGAAAAGTCTCGTCGTAGTCCTGCACGTACATCAACAGCGCCAGCCCAATCTGCTTGGCGTTGGATAGAACCGTTTCGCGCAACGCCTCGCGGTGCATCGCCTCGTACTGTTCGCGGTTGAGCTTTTGCAGAGGAGCCACCCACGCTGCCCCCTGCGAGATGTACCATACCGCATCGCCGGACGGCGACAGGTCGGCAGCCTGCGCGTCGGCGCACAGTAGCGCTCGCCCTTTCGCACCTACCAGCCACGCAGAGCGCACCTTTGCCACGCTATCCCCCGCCTTCAGCTCGCTCTCCACCATCTCCACCCGCAGAGGGAGGCGACGCGGCGCAGGCTCATAGAGAGGAGGTTCCTGCGAAACAGGCTGGCTCTTTCCCGCAAGAGGGTCTATCAGGATAAACTTCCTCTCAGGCTTCCCCTCAGGCGTCTTGCCGAACAGCACGGTTACCAGTTTCGTGCCGTCTGCCGTCCACGTTCCTATCATCCACGCCCACGAAGGGCGTCGGGATTCACTCGGCGCGAACACCTGCTCATAAGGGATAGGCGCACTGAGCGTGCCGTCCGCCCGAAGTACTTGATAGCCCTCTTTTCCCAACAGTAAGGCAAACGGTTTGACCGGCGATGCGTTGACCTCCAGCCACCTGCCCGGTTCGCCTAAGATTTTCAAGGTACCGGTTGATGCATGTAAACGGGCAAAAACCGTGACTTCCTCCACAACGTTCTCCGCCACCTCGCGCACACCGCCGTGCATCTGCAGCAACGCGACGGGCGCGCCCGCCATCCAGTGGATTTCCTGCACCAGTTCATGTCCGCCTTCAACAACCCCTTTCCACACTTCTACCGTGCGCCGCTGGCTCTGGTTCCACACCAGAATAGACCATTGCACACGTTCTGGCCCATCCTGTGGCATAGCAGGGCGCACCGAACGACGTACCACGATAGCATATCGTCCATCGGGCGACCACTTGCCGTTCACCACCTCCGGCGGGGCAACGAACTCGCGCGCAGCCACCATCACCGCCTCGCGTTCGGTGAAGACCACTGGCAGGCGCACCACGTCGGGAGATTGTGCCAATCCCCATCCCAGCGTGAACACGACACCCAGCGTCGCCAGCAGGGGCAACCAGACACGGCGGAACATCGCCATCACCTCCGGGCGAATGGGCTACTCGCTCTCCTTCAGCGCCTCCGCTCCCGACACCACCTCCAGTATCTCCTTGGTAATCGCCGCCTGTCGGGCGCGGTTCAGGTTGAGAGTGAGTGTCGATATCATTTTACCCGCATTGTCGGTAGCGGAGGACATAGCGGTCATGCGCGCGCCATGCTCGCTGGCGGTAGCCTCCAGCAACGCCTGAAAGACCAGGTTGAACACGTAGCGTGGAAGCAGCCGCTTGAGCAATTCGTCGGCGGACGGTTCAAAGATGAAATCCAGATGCTCTGCCCGCCCGCCATTCATCTCTATCCGTTCCACAGGCAGGAGGCGTTGCACGGTAGGGATTTGTACCAGCGCGCTGCGGAAGCGGCTGAACGCCAGATAGAACTCGTCCACCTCCTCCGACAGGAACATCTCCTGTGCGGCGCGGGCGATATCCTGAGCGTGCGCAACAGTGGGACCGGACAGCGGGATGGAGTAATGCTGTACCGAGGGGTATCCGCGTCGCTGCATGAACTGCATCCCCTTCTTGCCCACCGTCAACAAGCGCACCTGCTCCGGCTGGTACTGCTGCACAAAGTCCATACACCGGCGTATGATGTTGGTGTTATAGCTGCCGCACAGCCCTCTGTCGGCGGTAATCAGCAAAACGCCCACGCGACGCACCTGCTCACGGCTCTGCAAAAGCGGATGCTCTATCTCGCCGCTCGCCAGCGCCAGCGTGCCGATGAGCGTCTGCATCTTCTCCGAGTAAGGGCGAGCCGCCAGCACACGGTCCTGCGCCCGCTTCAGCCGCGCCGCAGCAATCAGTTTCATCGCGCGGGTAATCTGCTGGATATTGCGCGCGATGCGGATTCGCTGTCGTATCTGCCTCAGTGTCGCCATCGTCTATGCCTTGAACTGAGCCTTGAACTCTTTGACCGCTTTCTCCAGAGCGTCCTGGGTAACGGAGTCGATCTCCTTCTCCCGGCGGATATACTCGGGCACTTCAGGATATTTGTCGTGTACAAAGGCGAGAAACTCCCGCTCGAATCGCTGTACCGCGCTGACCGGAATGTCGTCCAGATAGCCTCCCGTGCCCGCGAAGATGACGATAATCTGGTCTTCCACCGGCATCGGCTGGTACTGGGGTTGTTTGAGTAGTTCCACCATGCGCTGTCCACGCGCCAACTGTTGCTGTGTGACGCGGTCAAGGTCGGAGCTGAACTGCGCGAACGCCTGCACCTCGCGATACTGGGCGAGGTCCAGCTTCAGGCGTCCTGCCACCTGCTTCATCGCCTTGATTTGTGCGTTTCCTCCGACGCGCGACACCGAGATACCCACGTTCATCGCAGGGCGCACGCCGGCGAAGAACAGGTCGCTCTCCAGATATATCTGTCCGTCGGTGATCGAAATCACGTTGGTGGGGATGTATGCGGACACGTCGCCCGCCTGCGTCTCGATAATAGGCAGCGCGGTCAGTGAGCCACCACCCTTTTCGTCGGAGAGCTTCGCTGCGCGCTCCAGCAGGCGCGAGTGCAGGTAGAAGACATCGCCCGGATACGCCTCGCGCCCGGGCGGTCGGCGCAGCAGCAGAGATACCTGGCGGTATGCCTGAGCATGTTTGGACAGGTCGTCATATACTACCAGCGCGTGCATCCCGTTGTCGCGGAAGTACTCGCCCATCGTACAACCTGCGTAGGGCGCGATATACTGCAACGGTGCGGGGTCGGACGCGCTCGCCACGACGACGGTAGTATACTCCATCGCACCGTAATCTTCCAGAGTCTTCACCACGCGCGCGATGGTGCTGAGCTTCTGACCAATCGCCACATAGATGCAGTACACGGGCGAATCGGTCTGATGGGTGTATTTCTGGTTGATGATAGTGTCGATAGCGATGGCGGTTTTACCCGTTTGACGGTCGCCGATAATGAGCTCGCGCTGTCCCCGTCCGATGGGTATCATGCTGTCGATGGCTTTGATGCCTGTTTGCAGTGGTTCCTTCACCGGCTGGCGGTGCACCACGCCGGGCGCCTTAATCTCCAGCAAGCGGTATTCATCGGTGACAATAGCGCCCTTCTCATCCAGGGGCTGTCCCAGCGGGTTCACCACACGTCCGAGCAATGCCTTGCCTACCGGCACGGACAGAATGCGTCCGGTGCGCTTGACAGTGTCCCCTTCCTTGATGTTCTCGTCGCTACCGAGCACGATGACGCCGACGTTGTCCTCTTCGAGGTTCAGCGCCATGCCCATCGTGCCGTCGGGAAACTCGACGAGCTCACTCACCATCACGTCCTGCAGACCGTAAACACGGGCAATGCCGTCGCCGACCTGCAGAACCGTACCGACGCCTACCTCTTCGTAGCCGCGCTGGTACTGCTCCAGCTCTCTCTCGAGGATCGATGTGATTTCTTCCGGTCTGATTGCCAAGGCTCCAGCCTCCTCATCTTCAAGCGTTCAACAAGTATTGCTTCAGTCGCAGCAGTTGTCCGCGTACACTACCGTCGATAATAGTGTCCCCAATGCGCACTACGATACCGCCGATCAGCGATGGGTCCACATGGGTTTCCAGCACCACCGTTTTACCGGTGCGCTGTCCCAGACTGCGAATCAGTGCCTCTTCCTGCTGGCTATCCAGCGGGTAGGCGGTAGTTGCCTGCACCCGCACGATGCCCAGGTGCTCATCACGCAAATCGCTGAATTCACGTGCTACCTCCGGCAGCAGGCGTTCGCGCCGTTTGTCTACCAGCACGTTCAGCAGGGAAGCCAGCAACGGGTGTGTTTGGCGACCGATGGATTCCTGTACCATCTGCTGTTTGCGCTCGCGCGGGATTAGCGGGTTTAACAGCAATCGCTGCAGAGGCGGTTGCTCCCGCAGGGTGTCTAACAGCTGCTGCAATGCCTCGTTCACCGCTTCCACCGCCTGCGTGCGTACCGCCGCGTTGAACAGGGCGCGAGCATAGCGACGTGCTACTTTACCCTCTCTCATACGCTGGTCGCCACCTGGTCAATGAAGTCCTGCACCATCTTGCGGTGCCGTGCGTCGTCCACGCTCTCCTGCAGGATTCGGCTGGTCGCCAGCAGGGTGAGCTCCACAACCTGCGTACGCATCTCCGCCAGCGCCCTCTCGCGCTCGTAGCGGATAGTCTCTTCCGCATCGCGCACCATCTTCTCCGCCTGCTGGCGGGCTTCCGCCAGTATTTGCTCGCGTACCTGCTGTGCCTCTTTTACCGCCTGCTGAATCTGAGCGCGCGCCTCCGCTTCGATGTTGGCAAGTCGCTGTTCGTACTCACTGCGCAAACGCTCCATTTCCTGACGGGTTTGCTCCACCTTGTCGTAGGTTTGCGCGATGTCCGCCTGTCGCTGCTGCAGGTAGTCGGTTACCGGCTGCCACAGGAACCGCTTGAGCAGTAGTAGCAGCAGAATAAACCCCACCATCTCCACAACGATGGTGGCGGGTTCGATACCCAGTTGATGCATGATTTCGCTCATGTGCCTCTACGCCTCACTATCCATAAGATGAGCAGAAAGGCGGGGTGCTTATCGCACCCCTGTCCTCGTTACTTGGGTAGCTGCGCGAGCGCATCGATGCCGGGCAGCTTGCCCTGCAGCATGAAGAACATTAACAGGGCGTAGATGACCAGCGACTCGATAAACGCCAGGGCGATAATCATCGAGGTGCGGATGCTCCCCGCCGCCTCTGGCTGACGAGCCATGCCCTCCAGCGCCGCAGCGGCTGCACGCCCCTGTGCAATCGCTGCAGACAACACCGCTACCGGCAAGCCGAAGCCGACCGCCAGTGCCAATCCGAAAAGGTACAGACCCACGCTCTTCCTCCTTATGCTTAAGTTTATAGAGAGCGGCACAATGTGCCGCGATGACTACCGAAACCGGCAACTAATGCGCATGTTCCTCTTCATGCTGCGTCATGAGCGCGATATAGATGCCTGCCAGCAAGGTAAACACCAGCGCCTGTACAAAGCCGACGAACACTCCGAACACCAGTATCGGAAACTGGAACGGGATGGGAAACCATATCGGCAGCAGCGACGCCGCCAGCCCTACCAGCACGATAATCACCTGCTCTTTGCCGTACATGTTTCCGTATAAACGGATTGCCAGAGATAGAGGCTTCGCCAGTTCGCTGATGACCTCCAGAGGGACCATCAGCGGCCAGAGCAGAGGGTGGGTGCCCATCGTGAAGTGCTTGAGATAGCCCAGCACACCGTTGGCACGGATGCCCTGCCATTGCACGTAAAAGAACGTGACCAGTGCAAGCGCAATGGTGGTATTCAGGTTGGCAGTAGGAGCCGCTATGCTGAAAAACGGCACCAGACCGATAAGGTTGGACGCCAGAATGAAAACGAACAGCGTCCCCAAGAAAGGCGTATGCTTTTCGCCACCCGGACCGATGACGTTCACCGCAAAATAGCGGAACGACTCCACCGTCTGCTCCGCCACATTTTGCCAGAAGCTGCGGGGTACCTTCTCCATCCGGCGCGTGCCTGCTATCGCTGCCAGCAGGAGCAACACCGCCACGAACCCCGCGTTCGCCACAAACAGCCATGGGCTGACGTGATGCTCTTCCAACTTCGCTACCGATGACCTCCCTTACAACTCCCGCGATTTGCGAACCGTTTTCGGCGTCCAGTAATGGACGCTCAGCCACTTCGGACGCTGCCACACCCGGCAGATAGCCAGCACGCCCACCGATAGCGGCAGCAGAGTCACTCCTGCAACGAATCCTGCAATGAGTGAGACCGGTTGTCTGGACACTGCCCAGAGCACCACCAGCATCACCGGATAACGCCACAGCGCACTCTTCCACCACCAGCGCCAGGGTCTGGTAACCGTCGTGCCCAGGGCGTTTGCCAGTTGCTGCAGGCTCCATAGTGCGAGCACAGCGAATCCGGAGCCCAATAAATAACCCACTGCCGGTAACCACTGCCGGTAGTGCAACAACAGATACCCGCCAATGGCAGCCATCCACGCTATGCTTCTATAGGCGACACGCAGCTCCTGCACCGCTCTATCGCTCTTTGCGCTCCTCACGTTCAATCTGCTGGAGAATGTGCACCATCTCCACAAACCCCAGCACAATGCCCACGATCAACCCCACCATCGACAGGATGGGGTCTGTTCCAAACCGTCCATCCAGCCACCGACCGGCAAAGTAGCCCAGCGCAGGCGGTATTACCAGCGACAACCCGATGGTGCTTGCCAGCGCCATCGCCCGCATCCCCTTATTCGCTGGAGCCACAGGCTTTGCCGATTCGCCGGGCAAGCGGATATCGGGCTTCGGCAATTCCGGCGGTTCAGGGAGTTCAGGCGTTTTGGGCAGATCCGGCTCTACCGCGCCCTGCTCCTCCCGTTCGCTATCGGGCGTACGCCCGGTTGGTGACGAACCGCTCATGTAGTACGCGCACCGCCTTTTCCACGTCGCTCTCGTTCACCAGACAGGACAGCGACATTTCGGAGTCCGCCGTTTGTAGCACCTGAATACCTGCTTCGTAGAGCGTGCGCAGGAACAGTGCCATTACACCCGGACGGCGACTGAGTTTGGCAGCAATCAGGGAAACCATGGTGCAGTTCTCGAGCACGTCCACCGCGATTTCCTGCACGGGGATGGTGCTGTTCAGGGCACTCAACATCTGCTTCTGCAGCTGGTATTCTCGTGTGGGCTTCTCGCCAACACGGAAGATAACCAGACGCTGCGGAGGAGACCCCACCGGCATCACCAGTCCGTCCAGCAGGTTTTGCACCAGGCTCCAGCGGTCACGAGGTACCGCGAAGCTCAAGGTATCGTGGCTATAGCTGTTCAGGTACAGGTTTACGTCCGCCTGTGCCAGCATCCGGTAGATTTGCAGTTCGATCTCCGGTTTCTCCGGCACTTCCCCGATATGGAAAATCAGGTAGACGATTTTGCCGGTGATATGGGTAACGCCGGTCACTTCCGGCAGGTCTACACCCTCCGCGCCCTCGGCAGAGGTCACCAGCGTGCCCGTTTCGTCGGTAAAAGTGCACTTCACCCACAGGGGGATATTGTGGAGCATAGCAATCTCGGCAGCACGAGGATGAAGCACCTTCGCGCCCTGGTGAGCGATTTCCGCTACCTCTTCGTAGCTGATGACCGGCAGGGTCTTCGCATCCGGGATGATGTCGGGGTCGGCGGTTTTGACGCCGTTGACATCGGTGTAGATTTCCACCGCGACGGCGTTGAGCGCAGCTCCCAGCGCGGAGGCGGTAGTATCGCTTCCCCCTCGTCCAAGCGTGGTAATATCGGGGTGGAAGCCGAGTTTGTCTTCCGCCACACCCTGAAATCCCGCCACCACCACGATTTTGCCCGCTTCCAGATAGTGGCGGATAGCCTGCGGATGTATCTGTAGCACGCGCGCGTTGCCGTATTCGCTATCGGTGATAATGCCCGCCTGACCACCGGTGAGTGCGACCGCATCGTAGCCCATCGTCTTGAGCGTATGCGCCATGACCACGGTGGAGATAATTTCCCCACACGCCATCATCAGGTCCATCTCACGCGGATTAGGGGGAACAGACGGGTCGATACTGCGCAGGAACTCGATGAGGGTATCGGTGGCGTAGGGAGCACCGCGCCTGCCGATGGCAGAAACTACCACCACCGGAGCGAAGCCGTCTTCCTTCGCGCGTATCACCTTGCGGGCGGCTATTTCGCGGTGTTCCGGTGAGTCGACGGAGGTACCACCGAATTTCATCACCAGGATTTTCACGATGCCACCTCCACCAGGTGGAACCGCTGACGCAACGCCTGCGCGGCGGCGAAGGCGCGGTGCTCAGGCACAAGGCATTGTACCGTATCGTGGGAGTCGCCTGTTTCAATGATATTGGCGTTGGCTTCCCACAACGCTTCGGCAATTTGCGCCATCACACCCGCCGACTCGCGCATGTTGGAAGCAACGGTAATCACCAGCGCAAGGTCGGGCACTATCTTGTACTCCATGCCCAGCGTCTCCAGGCACTGCGTCACCTTCGGCACGTCCGACTGACTCACCGCGAAGGTAATCCAGTCGTGGTGGATTTTCACCAGCGAGACGCTGACCTCCTGTTCGGCAATAGCGTCCAGTATCCTCAGGTGATTTTGCAGTCCTTTCTCGCCGGAGCCAGCGCGCACGCGCACGTGCGCCAGCCCGACCTCCACCCGGACGTCGGTGACCCCGCGCTCCTGCTCAATAAAAAACCGCCTGCCACGCGGCTGCGGAAAATGTTCGACCATTCGCCGGCTCTTCTTCATCGTGCCAGTTCGCGAAGGATTTCTCAATCGCTCAATAGTATACCGAAAGCTCCGAAAGGGTGTCAAGGTTAACGCCCCTCCGGAAGCCGGAAACTCGCAGGAGAAACCTCTGCGGCGCGAGAAGCTTCAATGGCACTGCTCCTGGCGAGGTATCATATAACCATGAACGAACAGACCATCACCCCGGTACATGTGGCTCACTACACTGTCGGCGCGGGCGGGTTGACGCTGATCGCCGGGCCCTGTGTGATAGAAAGCGAACCGCTTTGCCTGCAGGTCGCCCGCGAGGTGAAAGCCACCTGCGAGCGTTTGGGCATCGCTTACATTTTCAAAGCCTCTTTCGACAAAGCGAACCGTACCTCCCTGCACTCCTTTCGCGGACCGGGCATCGAGGAAGGGTTGCGCGTGCTGGCAACGGTCAAACGGGAAGTGGGCGTGCCGGTGACCACCGATATTCACGAGCCATGGCAGGCAGAACGCGCCGCCGAGGTGGTAGACCTGCTGCAGGTTCCCGCCTTCCTGTGCCGTCAGACCGATTTGCTGGTCGCCGCGGCGCGCACGGGCAAGCCGGTAAACGTCAAGAAGGGGCAGTTCATGGCGCCGTGGGATATGCGCCATGTGGTGGAAAAACTGCGCGGGTCGGGCGCGGCGGGAGTAATGCTCACCGAGCGAGGCGTCTCCTTCGGCTACAACACGCTGGTGGTGGATTTCACGTCGTTACCGCAGATGCGTGCGCTGGGCGTGCCCGTCGTGTTTGACGCCACACACAGCGTACAGCTGCCAGGCGGTGCCGGTTCGCGCAGTGGGGGCAGGCGCGAGTTTATTCCCCATCTGGTGCGTGCGGCGGTGGCGGTAGGCGTAGACGCGCTCTTCATGGAAGTACATCCCGAACCCGACAAAGGACTTTCCGACCCCGCGACGATGTTCCCCCTTGGCGAGCTGGAGGGGTTGCTGAAGCAAGCAGTGGCGATACATCAGGTTGCAGGAGGACGATAGGGGGCTATCTATATGGGTAGCGGCGATGATGGGCAAAAGAGGTGGCTGTCATGGCTAATCGTCGCTGGGTTCCTGCTGTGGGCGACGGTAGACTGGTGGCGCGAGTAACGGCAGGCACAGGCTCTACCCACCACACAGGAGCCTTCGCCCGAATCCGAGTAGGATCGCAGACTGAAGCCGGCAGTTATGGAGGTGACGAGCCTGCTTCAACCTTCGGCGGAATAGCCTGCATCAGCCACCCGAACTGGCTGCCTTCCGAACAGGCAACGGCTATCAACACGCCACCTCTACCGGCTGAAGAGGGCAGAGCGATGGTCGCAGTACCCTTTTCATCGGTGACAACTTGCGGTAGCCAGAGCAGGGTGCGTGGCGCGCCCTCCCCATTATCGGGTAGCTGCGCCAGCACCGCGTCTCGCAGGGTTTGTTGCACATAACGAGTGTAGGGCAGTTTGGCGTAGGTAAATTCATCTACCTGGTTGGGCACGCCCTTCGGCAGGGAAGGTTGCCTGTATACCCAGGACAGCTGGTTTATCTTCCCTCCGCTGATTAAGCCCGGCGGTTTGGGAACCTCGCTCTCGGGTGAGGGCGAACCAAAGGTCTGTCGCCATGCCCTGTTGCGCCAATCGTAAGGAATCGGCAGTACTCGATGTCCACGCACTATCCTGACGTATGGAGCGACATCGTAGGAGGTGTCGAAGCGACTCGGCTCGTTGAAAGGCGCAGGCAGGGCAAAATACAGACGCGGGTCCTCGGGATAGCCGGGCGAAAGCGGAGGGGTGGGTATGTCTATATACTGCTCCTGCGATGCTCCTGCCCTGTCGAACCGCGGTTCGGGGAAACGCAGTACTGCAGACAGCGCCGTACGGTTCACCAGGGCAATCGAGACATCTGCTGACACCGGCTTGTTCTGTTCATCTGTCGTGCGCACCACCCACAGGTTGTCCTTATCGGGCTGCACCAGCACCTTCAGATTGTGCTGACGCGGGGGCACAACGATATTCCACGTAAACCCGAACGCCTGACCATCTTCCACGACAATTGCGTTGAGGGTGAACATCGGCGTATGCAGTTCGGTCAACGGCAGGTACGCCACCTCCACTCCGCGTTTCACATAGAGAACCTGCCAGCGCAGAATACGATTGCCCTCTTCGAATAGCAGAACATGTCGGGGCGGGTTTTGAACGAACATCAGCACCGGTAGTCTCTGCCCGGGGCCGGTACTGCTTCCTGCCGGGTAGACCGCTACCGGTGTCCTTTCAGCCCGCGCGTTTATCGCCTCTTTCGATCCCGGCTTTATCACATACAGGCTGTTCAGGGCGCTGGCGCGCTTTGAGACGGGGACATCCTCCTGCTCCCATCTGACCTCGTAGTACCCTTCCCGGTCAAGCCTCCAGGTCACGCTCGCCTCACCACTGGCGTCCGTGTGCAAAGGCTGTGAAAGCACCTCCTCATACGCCAGCTCTGTCCTCACCCTCTCCAGCGGCACGCCCAATGCGTGCAGCCTGCGGGCTATCTCTTCGTCGCGCACCTCTATCTCCCACGGTGTTCTCCACACTTCATGCGCACTCGTTGCCCGACGCAGGCGCAAGACGCCTTTCATCGCCACCGGCTGATACTCCGCACCCACCGTGCGCAAATGAAGAGTTACCGGCTCACCCGGCTCGTACGCTCCCTTCTCCGCGGTGATAAACGCCCCACCGCGACCGCCCAGCGCGAGGACACTGGTAAAGCTCGCCCCGGAGTCTCCCTGTTCGGTCTCCGCGGTAGCCCATATGCGATACTCACCACTGAAGGCTCCGCCTTTTCGAGGAACCGTTACCGTTGCGGTGCCCTGCGAATCGGTAGTGGATTCCACAATATCGATATCATATCCCCACGGGACAATTCCGGGGAGATCGTAGCGAGGCGAGAACTCAAAATACCACGGCACCTCGCGAGGACGCGGTTCACCGTTGAAGGAACCGCTGGAAAAAAGCCTGACCTGCACCTTCGCCCCGGATACCGGCTTGCCGGAACGGTCGGTCACCTGAACACGCACCTGCACCGAATCAGGCGGGCGGAAACCCCGCTCGTCGGCTTGCCCCGGTATGAGGTTTGCCTGAAGGTTTACCTGCAGCCGGGAAGGCAAAGCCCCGACCCGACAGAGTAACAAAGTACGTATCCACCTGCCCCGTTCATCGTACAGCCACAAATGATAACGCCCCGGCGGAGCCTTTTCGGGTATTTCCACCGAACCGGACGCGCTTCCAAAGGCGTTTAGTTTGATTTCCCCCCTGCCCATCTGCTCGTTCTGCGGGTCGATGATGCTGTATCGCAGGGAGCGATTTGCCGGGGTGCGGTACGTCTCTTTGTCCCACCAGCGCGCGATGAGCCTCCAGTTCACCGTTTGCCCGGGCTGGTACACTGGCAGGTCGGTGAACAGATAGAAACGCCAGAGTCCTATGTCCTCAGATCTTCCTCCACACACTATGATGACGATATCTGTGCGCTCCTGACCCCAGGTATATGCCTGCCACTTTCCTGCCGAAGCGAGGATGCTCAGAGGATAATAGATTCCCTCTGTATCCGATGTGAGGAGAGCAGTCCCCCGACGGTCGGTACGCAGGCGCAATTCGTAAGGCTGCTTGCGCCCGGAGACATAGCGGGCAGTAATGACTCGTACATCTGCCTTTGCAATCGGTGCGCCGTTTTCGGCGTTGCAGACGTATATCAGGGTTTGCGAACCAACAGAGCGAGCGACTACCATCATGCCGGTAACCAGTATCAGTGCTCTGGCGCGCAGGTTGCTCGCGGATGCGTCTACTATGTATGCGCCTGCAGGAAGCCTGCCAAGCGAGATATCGAATGAGGTATACAAGGGAAAGTTGGGGTGACGCACGGTGCGGGTCAGCAGTGGCTTCATTGTGCTCAAATCCAGCATGGATACCCACTCCGCCATAGAAGATGCCTCTGCGGGATCAAATTGCCGGAAGGGGTCTATGCGATACGCCGTCACCTGAACCTGCTCCAGCTCATTAGCTGTCAGTTCCAGCGTAACCTCCGAATCCGGCAGATAATTACCCTGCGAGGGCAGAAGCTGCAACGAGGGTGACGCTACCGCTTGCTGTGCGCAAGCAGCCAATACAGCGAGGATAAGACGAAAAGTGCGCATTGTCTCTCCTCCCAAGCAGTGTGGCATCATTTAGACGCCGTACCGGGAGACACAGTTACTTTGTAACGCAGGATATTCCGCCCTGCCTCCAGTAATCTGGTAGTAACCTGAAGTACCACAACGCATCGTTTTTGGAGGCTCAGCGACAGATGGCAGAAAAGGTACGCATCGGCTTTATCGGGTGCGGAGGGATGGCACGCGCCCATATCAAGAACTTTGTCACCAACGTTCCCGAAGCGCAAATCGTCGGCTTGTGTGACCCCAGCGACGAACAGATTAAGCGATGCTTCGAGGCGTTTCCTTCCCTGAAAGATACCCCCGTTTTCAAAGACTACCGTGAAATGCTGGACAAGGTGTCGATGGACGCGGTTGCCATCATCACCCCGCACACACAGCATTTCCAGCAGGCGATGGACGCTCTGGACAAGGGGCTGCATGTGCTGATTGAAAAGCCAATGGTGTGCACCACCGAACACGCAAAGATACTGGTCAACCGCTTCAAGGAGACGGGTAAGGTGGGGTTGGTCTCCTACCAGCGTCACTACGCCCCGCAGTTCCGATACATCAAGCAGACCATCGAATCGGGCAAGGTTGGCGAGGTGCAGTTTGTTTCCGCCCTGCAGTGCCAGGGATGGTACAAAGGCACAAAGGGCACCTGGCGGCAGGACCCCGAGCTATCGGGCGGTGGACAGTTGAACGACTCAGGCAGCCACCTGGTGGACATCATCCTGTGGACAACAGGGCTGAACGCTCAGGCGGTGAGCGCCTTCATGGAGAACTTCGAATCGAGGGTAGACATCAACAGCGCGCTATCCATCCAGTTCAAGAACGGCGCACTGGGCAATATCTCCATCGTAGGTAACGCCCCCACCTGGCACGAGGACATCTCTATCTGGTGTAGTGAAGGGCTGTTCCTCTACCGCAACGGGCATCTGCAGTTCGTGGACGCTGCCGGTAAGCGGCATGAGCTGACCGAGAAGGACATGCCCACCGGTAGCAGCCCCGGACGCAATTTTGTGGATGCGGTGCTGAAGGGCGTGCCGGTGGAGTCGCCGCCAGAATGTGGCTTGCGTGTGATCGAGATGACCGAGGCGGCGTGGAAATCGGCTGCACAGGGCGGCGTGCCGGTAACGGTATAGCGTTTTCCGTGCTGCTGAAAGGCGAGGCTCGATAGGCAAATAAGGGGTTGCGACGGCTAAAGCCGTGCCCTCTCAGACAGACCCCTGCCTTCGCAGGGTTTTAGCCGGCGCAGGCTGGCATCGCTTGGAGGGGTGCGGCTTTAGCCGCAAACGTCAACAGGCGGCTCGGCAGGAGCCTCGCCCTCCCCATGCTGGCATTGGAGGCTCGCGCTCCGTTGCGACCACCACGTTCCGGATGTGACAGAGCGCATCCCTCCAAACGAACAGCCGTCTCATTGGAGGGTCGCGCTCCGTCGCGACCAAAGGATGAGGCTTTAGCCGCGAACATTACCGCATAGAGGTTCCCGCCGAGCCGTGCAACCACCACAGCGTGGTATAATCAGCATGGGAACTCCCGGAGGAGGTGAGGCTTTATGAGCGTGAAAGGTACAGTTCGGGGTAACGTGATAGAGCTGGATGAACCCCTGCCCTTTGCGGACGGTACACGGGTGGAAGTAACGGTAGCGCCGGAGGAGAATCTGCCGAGGAAAGGTTCACCTCAAGCTGTTCTACATCTTTTAGTGGGTACACTCACCCATGAGGAGGCAGAGGCGATTCGCAAGGTAGTAGCGGAGATACGGCAAATAGACCCGAGCATGTGGGAGGATATGCCGGGTGAACTATCTGCTTGACACGAACCAGTGGAGCTACTTGCAGGAGAGACATCAACAGGTCGTTGCCCACCTGCGTCAACTGCCCGATGATGCAACGCTCTTCATGTCGGTGGTATCGCAAGCGGAGTTGCTCACCGGTATCGAGCTGGTAGCTAACACGCGACGGGAGAGGGAGCTGCGTTCTCTGTATCAGGAAGTTATCGCTATGGCAACAGAGATATTACCTGTGACCTCCGGCATAGCTTTGCAGTTTGCAAAGATACATGCCGCTTTGCGACGAAAGGGGCGCCCTATCGAGACAAACGACATCTGGATTGCTGCTACTGCCCTCGCCCATAACCTCATCCTTGTCACCAGCGATGAGCACTTTCGCTATATAGACGGTCTATCCGTAGAAGACTGGACGCAGGAGTAGTACCTGACCACACGTGGTTATTTGGATATAAGCGGAACGGTTCCGCCAACCCTGTCATTCTGAGCGGAGCGAAGAATCTCGTTTTATCGGCACTCTGAGATGCTTCGCTGACGCTCAGCATGACAAAATAGGTTGAAGCGTGCTTCGTCCAGAACACGCATATCCAAAGATTGAAGAGTGGTCAAACAAGTTTAAGAGCAAGCACAACCTACAGCACCGCTTCCACCGGCGTATAAGGCATCCCGAATAGCTCCGCAATCGCCGCGTAGGTCACCTTGCCTTCCACCACGTTGAGCGCATGTTGCAGGGGACGATGTTTCCGCGCCGCCTCTTTCCAGCCCAGATTCGCCAGTTCCAGCACCCAGCGTGTGGTCTCGTTGGTCAGGGCGTAGGTGCTGGTGCCGGGTACCGCGCCGGGCATGTTGGTCACACAGTAGTGGATGATACCGTCCACCGTGTAGACGGGGTGAGAGTGCGTGGTCGGCCTGGAGGTTTCGGTGATACCGCCCTGGTCGATGCTGATATCCACAATAACCGCCCCCGGCTTCATGAGCGAAAGCATCTCGCGGGTAATCAGGATAGGCGCACGTGCACCCGGTCGCAACGCCGCGCCGATTACCAGGTCCGCACGACGCAGCTCTTCGCGAATGTTATAGGCGTTGGACATCAGCGTATCCACGTTCTTGGGCAGGATGTCCTCTAACACACGCAGGCGTGCGGTGTTGATATCCAGCACGGTAACATTTGCCCCGATGCCGGCGGCGATTTTGGCGGCGTTCGTACCGGCGACCCCACCGCCAAGCACCACCACGTGCGCCGGACGCACCCCCGGCACGCCCGACAGCAGGATGCCGCGTCCTTCCATCGGTCGCTCCAGATACTTCGCTCCTTCCTGTATCGCCATGCGCCCGGCGATCTCGCTCATCGGGATAAGCAGGGGAAGAGAGCCGTCATCCATCTGAAGGGTCTCGTACGCGATGCATACCGCTCCGCTCTGTATCATCGCCCGCGTTAGCCCCTCGTCGGCGGCAAAATGGAAATAGGTGAAAATGACCTGTCCGGGGCGAATCAGCGGATACTCCTGCGGAAGCGGCTCCTTCACTTTCACTATCATGTCCGACTCGGCGTACACCGTTCGGGCGTCGGGTACAATGCGCGCCCCCGCCTGGGCATACTCCTCATCGCTGATTCCAGTGCCTCTGCCAGCATCTGCCTCGATAAGCACCGTATGCCCCGCTTTCGTCAATATCTCTACACCCGCGGGCACCATTGCCACGCGGAACTCGCTGTCCTTGATTTCCTTTGGCACTCCAATAACCATCGCGTTCCTCCTAACGCCGTCGTTAGTCGAGATGCCATACCTCGCACCCCTGCGATAATTCCATTTGCTGCGAGGATTCTCCTTTAGCATTCAAAAGGCTGTTGACACCCCCTACGGCAAGCAATACAATGAATACACATCATCAGCAGGTGGTCATGTAATGTTACAACGTCGCCCTGTGCAGTCGCGAACGATACGCCCGGCTCCGGCGGACGGTGCGCTGAATAACCCGCTGAAGGGCTGGGCAGCGTACAGCGAGGAGTGGAACCGATACGCTCTTCCTGCGCGAATGGCGTATTTCTACGTCTCCTGGCGCGAGCTGGAACCCGAACGGGACAGATACCGTTTCGCCGAATGGGAAGCGAGCAGGTGGGAGAACGCCAGCGCACGGGGAAAACATATCGTTTTCCGACTCTATCTGGACTACCCGAATCTGCCCACCGGCGTGCCGCAGTGGGTGGTGGATAGCGGCGTTGCCATGCGCCCATACGATATCGCCGACATCGGCAGAGGACTGGCTCCCGACTACGACGACCCACGCCTGCTGAACCCACTGCTGGAGTTCATCGCAGCATTTGGCGAGCGATATAATCGCAATCCGCGTGTGGCGTTCGTCGCGCTGGGCACGCTGGGCTTCTGGGGTGAATGGCATACCTGGCCTCGCACCGAGCTGTTCGCCAGCGAAGCCACCCAGCGGGCGGTGGTGCAGGCATACCGTCGCGCCTTCCCGAACAAGATTCTGCTCGCACGATACCCCTACCCCGCCACCAGTGAACCCTGGCTGGGCTACCACGACGACATGTTCCCCGAAGACACCGACTACTACGAGGGACAAGGATACGAGTGGTATTTCCTGCCCCAATTGCGCAAGGCAGGCAGGGAGAACAACTGGAAGGTGGCTGCCATCGGCGCAGAGACGGTGCCCAATCAGGGCAAAAAATACCTGAGCACAGAGTGGGCGAAAACGCGCACCATGCTGGAGCGGGTGCACCTGACGTGGGTTGGACCCTACTGCCCCATCCTGGAGACGAACCTGTCTGAAACGGAGCTGCAAAACGCCCGCTGGATGGTCAGGCGCATGGGCTATCAGTATCGGCTCACGCAGGTCACGTGGAGGCTAGGGGGACGAACGCTGTCGGTAGAGATACAGGGTACCAATGAGGGGGTCGCGCCTTTTTACTACCCATGGGCGGTGGAAGTTGCTCTGCTTCGCCCCGACGATAGCGTAGCGCAAACGCACCGCGTGGATGTGGACATCACCCGCTGGTTACCGGGTGAGTTCCGCTTCAGCACGCAGATGCCCGTGCAGGTGGGTAGCGGACGTTATCGGCTGGCGCTGGGTATCCGCGACCCCTGGCGCAACACGCCGGACATCCAGTTCGCCAACGCTCTGCCTTACGTGCAGGGATGGAACGTGGCGGATAATATAGTGTTATAGAGGATGAAAGACGTTGACAGGAGGACACAGATGACAAAAGCAAAGTGGTGCGGGTTCGCAGTTGCGCTGGTCATCGCATGTACCTGCGTTCTCGCCGCGCCGCGCTGGCAGAAGCTGTTCGACGGCAAGACGATGAAAGGCTGGCGGCTGATGGCGGTACATGGCGGACGCGGCGGCGTGTGGACGGTGGAAAAGGGTGCGCTGGTGGGCAATCAAGATACTGACCATACCGGCGGGCTTCTGGGCACGGAACAAAAGTTCGGTGACCTCGAGATAGAGCTGGAGTTTCAGGCGGATTACCCGGTGGACAGCGGACTGTTCCTGCGCACCCGCGACGACGGCATGGGTTATCAGATTACCATCGACTACCGCGACGGCGGCACTGTGGGTAGCCTGTACGCGCCCGCAGCGGGCGGCTTTCTGGTGCAGTACGCGGACTGGAAGCAGGCGTATAAAGAGAAGGGCTGGAACAAGCTGCGGGTGCGCATCGAGGGACAGCCGGCGCATATCACCGCGTGGCTGAACGGTGTGAAGACAATAGACTTTCAGGATACTGAAGAGCGCTACCCGCATGAGGGCTACATCGGCTTGCAGGTGCATGGCGGAGAAGGCGCGTGGGGCGAGAACAGCCGTGTGCGCTTCCGCAACATTCGGATTCTGCAGCTGGGGAAGTGAGGCAGAGCATGTACAACACAGGAATGCGCAGTTCGGGGCGGTCGTTTCGCCTGTTGATGCGTCAACCGGGCGCGATGCGCGAGATGGGCGGACAGGAGCTGTCGCTGGCGGTACAGGCGGTAGACCTGATGTTCATGCGTGCGCTGGACGCCGGCGCGTCGGATATCCACCTTCACCCGGAGCGCGATATGCTGCGTATCCGCTTCCGCATCGACGGATTACTGCACGAGTTTCAGACCATCACCGACCCCGACCTGATTCAAGCCATCCTCACCCGCGTCAAGCTTGCCGCGGATATGCACATCGATGAAAAGCGCGAGACGCAGGACGGGCGTATCGATATGGAGTATAACGACCGCAAGCTCAGCGCGCGCGTCTCCTGCATCCCCTCGCTCAACGGTGAGCGTATCGCCATCCGTCTGCTGGACCCTGCGCAGATGCGCGTGGACCTGGACAAGCTCGGTATGCCCCCCGACGTGCTGGCAGACTGGAAGCAGTCACTGCAAACCGCCTACGGTATGATGGTGGTCACCGGTCCCACCGGTGCGGGAAAGACCTCCACGCTCTACGCTTCCATTAACCTGCTGGACCGCAAGCACCGCAACATCATCACGGTGGAGGACCCGGTGGAGTACGAGTTCCCCGACAACATCATGCAGATACATGTGACCGAGAAGGTGACCTTCCCCAAAGCGCTGCGTGCCATCTTGCGCCACGACCCCGACGTGATTATGATTGGCGAAATCCGTGACAGGGAGTCACTGCAAATCGGCATTCAGGCTGCGTTGACGGGGCATCTGGTGTTCACCACCCTGCACACCAACAATGCGGTAGAGACCATCAGCCGGATGATAGATATGGGCGCGGAGGATTACCTGATCGCCGCCACACTGGTACGGGCGATGGCGCAACGCCTGGTGCCCATCATTTGTGGAAACTGCCGGGTACCCTATCAGCCCAATCCCGAGGAGCTGAAGGCTCTGGGGCTTCCTCTGGACGCGGCGCAAAAACAGCAGTTCTTCATCGGCAAAGGGTGCGAGGCGTGTCGGGGCACAGGCTTTCGCGGGCGCACAGGTATCTTTGAACTGCTGAAGATAACCCCCGAAATCCGCAAAGCCATCCTGCGCCGCGCCTCCGGTGATGAGATTTTGCAGATTGCCCGCCAGGAGGGCATGCGCACCATGCTGGAAGACGGTCGCGACAAGGTACTGAGGGGCATTACCACACCCTATGAGGTGATTAAAGCGGTCTTCGCAGGGATGGTGTGAAGCGGGTACAATTCTTATGGAAGCCCATGACGACGCTATTATCGAACGCCTGAGGCACCAAATACGTTCGGGAAATATCCGGGTGAGTCATCATGCACACCAAGAAATGGTAGAAGACGGGTTCACGCTCGATGAGGTCCTGTATGCCATTGCCAGCGGGCAGGTCATCGAGAACTACCCGCAGCACCGACGTGGAGCATGTTGCCTGATTAGCGGCAGTACCCAAGCAGGCCGTCCTGTGCATGTGGTTTGTACGACGACGCACCCGATCTTGATTATCATCACAGTCTATGAACCCAAGCCACCGAAGTGGCTTACTCCGACTCAAAGGGGGCAACATCTATGAAGTGTACAATCAGCGACTGCCCGGGAGAGTACGAGGAAAAGCTCATCGTACACACTGTACGGCACAAGGGACGTTTGATCGTTATCGATGGCGTACCAGCAGAGGTATGTTCGTTCTGCGGCGATGTCCTCCTGAAACCCGACACAGTGCACGAGATAGAAGCTCTTCTGGATGAACTGCCTGCTCCCATAGGCAGCGTGCCCCTGTACGAGTTCGCAGGGCGGACATCACCTCGTCGTTAACAGGAACTTCGCCACCCACGTCGAATACCGGTACACCACCACATGTACAAGGAGTACCCTGTGAACATGCAGATAGATGAGCTGATTCTGTTACCCCAGCCGCGCCGTGTGAAGGCGCAGGAAGGAATACTTACCCTGAGGCAAGGAGCACGTATCGTCTGCCGGGGCGAGCCGCAGGTTATCTTTCCCGTCGCCACACGGCTACAAGAGACGATATGGGAAACGCAGGGTTTGGAATGGAGCCTGTGGGCGGGCAGTGCGGAAGATGACCCGTTAGCGCAGGCGGTGCTGAGCCTGGATACGTCGGAGCAAATCCCCGCACAGGGCTACCGCCTGCAGATTACCCCCCAGCGCGTGACTATCACCGCCTCAGAACCGGCAGGGTTGTTCTATGGTGTGATGACGCTGAAGCAGATACTGCGCCAGTGCGCAGGCGAACTGCCCTGCTGTGAAATAGATGACCATCCCGATTTCCCATCGCGTGGGGTGATGCTGGACATCAGCCGCGACAAAGTACCCACCCTTGAAACGCTCTTCGCGCTGGTAGACGAGCTGGCGGAATGGAAGGTGAACCATCTGGAGCTGTACACCGAGCATACCTTCGCCTATCGCAACCACCGCGAGGTGTGGGCACAAGCCAGCCCGATGACGGGCGAGGACATCCTGCGCCTCGACGCCTACTGCCGTGAGCGGTTCGTGGAGCTGGTACCTAACCAGAACTCCTTCGGGCACATGCACCGCTGGCTGAAACTGCCGCGCTATCGCCGCCTCGCGGAGTGTCCCGATGGCTTCGACTGGCCCTGGGGCGGGCACAGTGACGAACCCTTCAGCCTGGACCCCACTAACCCCGAGAGCCTGCGGTTTATCGCGGGGCTATACGAAGAGCTGTTGCCGCACTTCAGCAGCCGCAAGTTCAACGTGGGCTGCGACGAAACCTTCGACCTGGGACTGGGCAGAAGCAAGGAGGAGTGCGAACGCAAAGGCAAAGGGCGCGTGTATCTGGAGTTCCTGCTGAAGATTTACGAGCTGGTCAAACAACATGGGCGTACCATGCACTTCTGGGGTGACATCATCATGGAACACCCCGAGCTGGTACCTGAGCTGCCCCGGGACGTGGTCGCGCTGGAATGGGGCTACGAGGCAACCCATCCCTTTGACGAGCATGGCGCGAAGTTCGCCGCGTCGGGCATCCCCTTCTATGTTTGCCCCGGCACCTCCTCGTGGAACACCATCGCCGGACGCACCGATAACTGTCTGGGCAACCTGCGCAACGCTGCCGAGAACGGCCTAAAGCACGGTGCGATTGGCTACCTCAACACCGACTGGGGCGACAACGGGCACTGGCAGTACCTGCCTGTAAGCTACCTGGGCTTCGCGGCGGGCGCGGCGCTCTCGTGGTGCTATCAGGCGAACCGCGATATCGATATCGTGCGCGCGCTGGATGTGCACGTCTTCCGTGACGATGCAGAGGTCATGGGCAGGCTGGCTTACGATTTGGGCAACGCCTACCAGAAGATAGGGCACCTCGTGGGTAACGCCAGCGTACTGTTCCACTTCGTGCACTCTCCACTCACGCGCCCTTTGCCTGAAAGTGTAACGGAGGAGACCATCCGCGCCACGATGGAGTACATTCGCACCGTTACAGAACCGCTACCACGCGCCCGCATGGACAGGGTGGACGCCTCGCTGATAGTGGACGAGTTTACCAACGCCGCCCGAATGCTACTGCATGGATGCCGTCGCGCTCTGGCGGTGCGTACGGGTATCATTAACTCGGTTGAGGAGCGACGCATCCTTGCCACCGAGATGCGCGAGATTCTGGGCGAGCACCGCCGCCTGTGGACGGCGCGCAACCGTGAGGGTGGCTTGCAGGACAGCACGCGCATACTGGAACAGCGATTGAAGGAGTACGAGACATGAGCAAGGTGATCGAGGCAATTTACGATGGCAGGGTACTCGTCCCCCTGCAGCCGCTGGATTTGCAAGCAGGTGACAGGGTAAGGATTTCAGTAAAGTCATCCCTATCTACCCCTCGCCCTCGTCAGGCACGCCGGCGGAAGGTACTGGAGGAGATGTGGCATCATTTCGAACAAACCCCGCCCTCTGGCGGTCCGCTATCGGAACAAAGCATCAGCCGTGAGAGTATCTACGGGGAGCGAGCATGAAGGTTGCCATCGGCACCTGCAGGACCCCACGATTGATGAATTTTGAAAAAATAAACGTATTTATGTTATGCTACCGGTGGAGGTGAGGAGGATGTCACGCCGCCTGCATCTCCACCTGACCGATGAGCAACGTCGCGAACTTACCGGGGCACGCGACCACCATCCCAAGCCCTATGTCCGCGAGAAAGCTGCCGCCTTGCTCAAGATTGCCGACGGTCAAACTGCAAAGCAAGTCGCCCAGCAGGGGTTGCTCCGTGCCCGCCGTCCGCAGACCGTCTGCTTGTGGGTGAAGCGGTATCTGCAGCAGGGCTTAG
>Ga0101941_1000695_pt1 | contig 44398 bp, 39 predicted proteins | sample DewCreD2012metaG_3_FD_75242 | JGI IMG/M metagenome (GOLD analysis project Ga0101941, IMG submission 75242) | Hot spring sediment bacterial and archeal communities from British Columbia, Canada, to study Microbial Dark Matter (Phase II) - Dewar... ... | reverse complement strand
GGCTGCGCGCTGCAGGGGTAATGATGGGCATCCTGACCACCGAGCTGACCCGTGAGGAGGCTCTGCGCCATCTGCAGGCGTCGCCCCGTTACGACCAGTTCAACTATGTGCGCATGGTTACCACGCCGGAGCCGTATGTGTGGGATGCGGAAGGGATGAAGCCGGTGGACGCTCCGGTACTGCCCGGCACGCGCTATCGCATTACACTGCTGGACTGCGGGCTGAAGTACAATATTTTGAGGAGGTTCGCCGCGCTGGGTAGCAGGGTGACGGTTTTGCCCTGTACCGCTACCGCAGAGGACGTTCTGGCGACAGCGCCCGATGGAGTAGCTCTCTCGCCCGGACCCGGCGACCCTGCCCTGCTGGGTGACATCGTGGAGCAGGTGCGCCGGCTGGTGGGCAAGGTGCCTCTCTTCGGTATCTGTCTGGGCAACCAGCTGGTAGGTGCGGCGTTTGGGGCGAAGACGTTCAAGCTGAAGTTCGGTCATCGGGGATGCAATCACCCTGTGAAGGACCTACGCTCCGGGCAGGTGACGATTACCTCGCAGAACCACGGCTATGCAGTAGACCCGTCCGGGCTGGAGCCGGGTATGGAGGTGTGGCAGATTAACCTGAACGACGGTACGGTGGAGGGGTTGAGGCATACCTCTCTGCCCATTTTCACCCTGCAGTATCACCCGGAAGCGTCACCCGGTCCGCGCGACAGCGACCCGTACTTTGCAGAGTTCTTGCGGCTGATAGACGAGAGCAGGAGTTAGCTCGTAACCTTTAATGAACTGTTGATAGGAGCAACACAGCAATGCGACAGGTGCTACTCGACAAAACGAGCAGTCTCCCCACCATTGAAATGGTGGGCTATGGTAAAAACAAACCTGTCTTCGCAGGTTGTTCAGTTGTTCAATCCGCGCAGGCGGATTTTGCTCTACTCATAGCCTATGATTTCAATCGTGGGGTTCATCATGACAAAACGCGCGATAAATCTGTCATTCTGAGCGCGAGCGAAGAATCTCGGTGCAGCGATGGGTTGAGATGCTTCGCTATCGCTCAGCATGACAAAAAATGCCTGTCATTCTGAGCGCGAGCGAAGAATCTCGGTGCAGCGATGGGTTGAGATGCTTCGCTATCGCTCAGCATGACAAAAAAATGCCTGTCATTCTGAGCGGAGCGAAGAATCTCAAAGGTGCTTCACTTCGTTCAGCATGACAAAAAGGCTGAGGTGCTTTGCTGACGCTCAGCATGACAAAATAGACCGAAACGTGTTGGAGAGCGAGGCTCTGTCCGAGCCGTTCGGTTTGTGGTCGTGACGGAGCGCGACCCTCCAGTGAGGGTGGCTGGTCGCGGCTGGAGTACGGATAAAAAGATGAGAGCACGAGTCTGGGTCATCATATTGATCGTAACCGCCTCCGCTCTGGCGATATGGGCAAGGGTGGTATCGCTGGATGCCGACCCCGACTTTCGCCTCTGCTGGAGCAGTGGTTTACTTACCGACGAGGGCTTTTACACGCACAACGCCCGTAATGCGGTCCTGCTGGGACATGCACGCACCAACGAGTTCAACAATATGGTGCTCAGCCCGCTGGTACACGCAGTACAGGCGGCGGTGTTTCGGGTGTTCGGCGTAGGCTACCCCCAGGCGAGGGCGATATCGGTGGTGTGTAGCCTGCTCACTCTGGTGGTGCTGTTCGCAGCGTTACGGCGCGCTTTCGGAGAGCGGGTGGCGTGGCTGGGCACGCTGATGCTGGCGTGGGAACATGCCTACCTGATGTACAACCGTATGGCGCTACTGGAGACGCCTGCCACCCTGTTTCTGGCTCTGGCGTTCTACGCATGGGTGCGCCGCGGCGAGGGGCTGGCCTGGCCTGCGCTGGCTGGTGTGATGACTGTCACCGCCTGCAGTATCAAATCGTTGTGCGCTTTCTTCATTCCCGCGCCCTTGCTTGCCAGCTGGTGGAGTGGGCGCACGCACGGGCGTAACACGCGCTGGGAAATCGCGGTAACTATGGGGGGAATGCTCATCGCCGGAATGCTGTACGCCGGAGCGTGGTTGTTGCCGCACTGGCGCGAGTATCGCCACATGAGCGACTTCTATCTGACTTACCAGATACTGCCGCGTAATCTGGTAGAGGCATATGCGGACGTGCGTCGTGCCCTGTTAAACTACCAGTACGGGCTGATGGGCTATCTGTTCGCCCATATGCCTGTGACCATTTTCCTGTCGCTGACCACGACCCTGCTGGCTATTTTCCGCCAGGAGGAGCGTCGCAAAGGAAACGGGGCGGTGGAGTTCCTGCTGGTGTGGATGTGGCTGGGTACCGCTCTGCTTGCCTTCATCCGCTACGCTCCCAGCCGGTATTACGTGCCCATCTACCCGGCAATTGTTGCGCTGGCGGCGGTAGGTGTTGTGCGGCTGCCGGATGTTGCCCGGCTGGTGTGGCGGCCGGGCGAGTGGTGGGCGCACCTGCTGCGCACGCTGGTGCTGGAGTATGCCCTGTATTTTGCGCTGGTGTTCGCCTTACAGGTGCCCTTCTCGTGGGATATGGTGCGTCTCACTCTGTTGCTGGCGTTTCCGCTGGCGGCGGTGGTACAGTGGGTGCTCCATCGCGCCCTTTCAGAAGGTGGATTCTCCCTGGCATGGGCGCCCACGATGGTGCTGATGATTATCGCGGCATGGAACCTCTGGTATTTTACCGGATGGTATCAGAACCGACAGTACACGCTGAAGCAGTTTGCAGAGAGGCTGGAGCGTATCCTGCCGCAGGGAGCAGTGGTCGCGGGGAACTGTGCGCCGGGTGTTTGTCTGGACGCGCCGGTCTCCACGATGCTGGTGATCCCGCGCCTTGCGAATTATCCCGACCCCATCGAGCGGTACGGAGTAACGCATGTGATAGTGCTGGACGGGATGCAGGGTGAGTGGTGGTGGCGGAAGGACTATCCCGACCTGTTGCGCCAGCGCAACCGGGTCATGCGTGAATGGGTAGGACCGTATGCCATCTCGGTGTATCGTGTTCCGGGGTGGCTGCGGGAGGCGTATCGCTGGAGGCTGAACTCCCATCGCTTGCCCCGCGTTCAGGACAGCACACGGGCAGCTCATAAGGTAAAAGGAGGCTCCTGATGCCATTCAGCACGCTGTGTCGAGGAGGTATGTGGCGCAAGGAGTGCCCTCACTGGTGGATGCGAATCGACGAAGCGAACAGGGGGGAGGCGGAGCAGTGGTACCTCCCCCATTCTTTGGGCGAGGAATGGCGAGCGGTTCGCGTGCCTCACTGCTGGGAGCAGGAGGGCGTCTCCAAACGCTTTGAGGGTCCTGTATGGTATGTGACGGAGGTGGAGGTGCCTGCCGACTGGCAACGGGGCAGAATATGGCTATTACTGGAGGGAGTCAGCTACGCGACGCAGGTATGGGTGAACGGCAGGCACATGGGCACGCATATTGGGATGTGGGACCGCTTTGCCTGCGACATGACACCCTATCTGGAGGATAGGAAAGCGTTCGTCGCTTTGCGGGTGGTAAAGCCGGGGGGCAGCACCTATCCTGTGCCCGGCACGCTGGCAGGTTTCTTGCCGTATGTACACGGTACGTTTGGAGGCATCTGGCAGCAGGCGTGGCTCATTCGCACACCTGAAGCGTGGATAGAGGACCTCTATCCCAACGTGGTAGGTAAGGGGCATGTAGAGGTGGAGGTCTCGTGTGGTGGGCAACTGCCCGCTACCCTGAGCCTTACTCTCTACCGCCCGGACGGGAAAGAGGTGGATAGCCAGGAGGTGCATTGCAACGAGCGGGGATACGTGCGGGTGACGCTGGATGACCCTGCCCCTCAATGGTGGTCTCCTCGCTCTCCAAATCTCTATCGGCTGGAAGCGGAAATTACCGACCTGCACGGGGACACCTGTCGCATTCCTCGCTGGTTCGGAATGCGTACCGTGCAGGTAAAAGGGGATACTATCTTACTCAACGGGGAGCCTGTCTACCCGCGCGGTATTCTGCACTGGGGCTGGTATCCACAGCACCTTGCACCGAACCCGACCGAAGACGAGATATGCGCCGAACTGCAAAGATTGCGCGATCTGGGCTACAACATGGTGAAGTTTTGCCTGTGGGTGCCTCCGCAGCACTACCTGCACCTGTGCGACGAGATGGGCATGTTAGCGTGGATGGAACTGCCGATGTGGTTGCCCGAGGTGACCCCGGCGTTTCAGAGGCAGGTGATCGAAGAGTACACACGCATCGTACTGCAATTGCGCGGGCATCCAAGCATCATCGTCTGGACCCTGGGCTGTGAACTTTCGGATAGCGTCGGCGCGCCTTTCCTGGAGAAACTCTACTGGCTGGTGAAACGCCTGACCGATAGCCCTCTGGTGCGAGATAACAGCGGGGGCGGAGAAGCGTATCACGGTTTGCTGAAAGAGTACGCCGATTTCTACGACAACCACTTTTACTGCGACCTGCCGTTCCTTCGCCCACTGTTTGACCACTTTGCGCCACGCGGGCGTTCGCCCCAGCCCTGGCTGTTCGGCGAGTACTGCGACGTGGATACCTTCCGGGATGTACCGGCTATCCTGGAGGCAAACGGCGGTACGCCCCCATGGTGGGCAACGGACGACGAAGAGGTCAATCCGCAGGGCGTGCGTTCGGTAGTGTACGCGGTGCAACAGATGAAACGGTTCCAGCAGACGGACATAGAGGCTCATCGTAGCGCGCTGAAGTTTTCCTCGATAAAGCAGGGGCTGTTCCACCGCAAGGTAACTATCGAGACCACGCGCCTGTATCGGGAGATAAGCGGCTACGTGGTGACCAGTATCAGCGACACCCCTATCGCCACCTCGGGAATGTGGGACGACCTGGGCGAGCTGAAGTGGCAACCGGAAGAGTTTCGTCGCTTCAATGCCGACAGTGTGTTGTTACTGCAGTTCCACCGTCGGCGTGAGTGGATAAACGGTGGCGACCGTCCTGCCTATGTGGACCGCTGGAACTTCCGCGGTGGGGAGTTGGTGATAGCACACGTAGCGCTGTCGCACTACGGTCACGCCGATTGTAAGGGCAGGTTGCGCTGGCAACTGCGGAACGAGGCGGATGATGTGCTACAGCAAGGCGAATGCGCGGTATCGGAACTGCTGAGGGTGGGCACACTGGCGTCAGTGGGCACTCTGGAGCTGAATATGCCGGCGGTTAAACGGATGGAGCAGCTCACCCTGCGCTGCGAACTCCAGACAGGTAGCGAGAAAGTAGAGAACGAGTGGGAGCTGTGGTGCTATCCGTCGGTAGATACCCGCGCGCTGGGCGCGTGGGCGGTATATGACCCGCAGCACAAGCTGCGCGGAGCGGAAAACGTCGGATGGGAACTGCGTCGCGTAACTGAAGCACAGATTCCGAGTGAACGGCGCATCATCGCCTCGGCGTGGTACCCCTCTTTGCTGGAATGCCTGCACCGGGGTGGACGGGTTGTTCTGTTCCATGAGCAATACGACGGGCTGCCTGTGGAGGGATTGCCCTTCTGGCGCGAGGCGATGAAGCTATTTCTGCCTCACCCGCTGTGGCGAAGATTCCGGCAACAGGGCTACACCGGAGCGCAGTTTGTGGGGTTGACGTGCGATTGTGCGCTGGTACCCGAAAGACTGTCCGAGGTACTGGGAGCGGATGCGGTAGTGCAGCCTGTGCTTCGTCGCGTGGATGCGCGATCCCTGGCGATACACGACTATCTGGTGGACGCGACGGTGGGGCAGGGAAGGTTGCTTGCCACCACCCTGCGCCTTACCGGAGGGCTGGGCGATACCCCGTCGGGCATCGACTACAACGTGGCTGGACTGTGGTTGCTGTACTGTATGACGGAGGTGTTGGAACAGGCTGAGCCGTAGCCGCGACCTTCAGGTTGCGTAGCTGGAGGGATGCGCTCTGTCGCATCCCAAACGTCGCGGTCACGACGGAGCGTGACCCTCCAGAGGGCGGATACACATCAAATCAAAATCGGGTTGAGGAGAAACATGCCGAAAGACCCAAGCATTCGAAAAGTGATGGTTATCGGTTCGGGACCGATTGTGATCGGTCAGGCGGCGGAGTTCGACTACGCGGGCACGCAGGCTTGCCGCGCCCTGAAAGAGGAGGGCGTGCAGGTAGTGCTGATGAACTCGAACCCGGCGACCATTATGACCGATACCGAGATCGCCGACCGCGTGTATATTGAGCCGCTGACGGTAGACTTCGCGGAGCGTGTCATCGCCCGCGAGCGACCCGATGGACTGTTGCCTACGCTGGGTGGCCAAACGGGGCTGAACCTGGCGGCGCAACTTGCCGAGGCAGGCATTCTGGACAAATACGATGTGCGGTTACTGGGGACACCGCTCTCGGCAATACAGAAGGCGGAGGACCGCGAGCTGTTCCGCGAGACCATGCACGCTATCGGCGAGCCGGTTCCGGAATCGTGGATTGTGGAAAGCGAAGAGCAGCTACACAAGGTAGCAAAAATCTGTCCGTATCCTGCCATCGTACGCCCGGCGTATACACTGGGTGGTACAGGTGGTGGCATCGCCACCAATGAAGCGGAGCTGCTGGAAATCGGGCGTCTGGGGATGAACCTTTCCATGCGCCATCAGGTGCTGGTGGAGAGGTGTCTGCTGGGCTGGAAAGAGATCGAGTACGAGGTGATGCGCGATGCGGCGAACACCTGCATCACCGTATGTAACATGGAGAACCTGGACCCGATGGGCGTGCACACAGGCGACAGCATCGTGGTCGCGCCCAGCCAGACGCTGACCGACAAGGAATACCACATGTTGCGCAGCGCCTCGCTCAATATCATCCGTGCGCTGGGCATCGAAGGCGGATGCAACGTACAGCTGGCACTGGACCCCAACAGCTTCCAGTACTACGTGATAGAGGTCAACCCGCGCGTATCACGTTCATCTGCACTGGCGTCGAAGGCAACCGGCTATCCCATCGCGCGGGTGGCGGCGAAAATCGCCATCGGGCTACATCTGGACGAGATTGAAAACGCGGTGACCAGGAAGACCAAAGCCTGTTTCGAGCCTGCGCTGGACTATGTGGTGGTGAAGTTCCCGCGCTGGCCCTTCGACAAGTTCGTGACCGCCGACCGGCGCATCGGCACGCAGATGAAGGCGACGGGTGAGGTGATGTCCATTGACCGCACCTTTGAAGGCGCGCTGATGAAAGCCATCCGCAGCCTCGAAATCGGTGCAATGGGGCTGACGCGGCGAGGCGTGGCGGCTCTGTCCGACATGCAGATCGAGGAGGGGCTGGCGGTTGCCACCGATGAGCGCATCTTCATCGTGGCGGAAGCGTTTCGTCGGGGCATGATGGTGGAAGAGGTGGCGCAAATCTCCAGTATAGACCCCTGGTTTCTGGAGAAGATTCGGCAGCTGGTGGAGATGGAGACGCGCTTGCGGTTGCACGCCCGCGAACTGCGCGACCTGGTACAGAACCCCTGCAACCAGCATCCAGCGGCGGAGCTGTTGCGCACCGCGAAGGGCAAGGGCTTTCCCGATGCGATGCTGGCGGACATCGCCGGGGTGGACGAGATGGCGCTGCGACGGGCACGCAAGGTACTGGGTATCGAGCCGGTGTACAAGATGGTAGATACCTGCGCCGCCGAGTTCGAAGCGGAAACGCCGTACTACTACTCCTCGTACGAACAGGGCGAGAGCGGGTAGAGGGGTGTTGCCCATGACTACCCGCACAAAGGTTGGGTTACTCATCCCCAATTGCGCCGAAGTTGCGCACGAGGATACCAAAGTCAAATAGCGTCACCTCTTCATCCCCGTCCAGGTCGGCGTCAGGGTTCCAGTTGCTATCGCCCGGCACCGACCCAAAGGCAGCGACCAGTCCACCGAAGTCGAACAGCGTCACCTCATTGTCCCCGTCGATGTCGCCGTTGGTGAGGGAGACGTTCACCGTCACGCTGGAACCGCTGACGGATACGTTCGGCACTACCGTCCTCAACCAGTGGCTGGCTTTGAAGGCAAGGTCGTAAGTGCCGGGGTAAGTGGCGAAGGCGTAGTTGCCGCTGGAGTCCAGATTGAGGGTTCGTGAGCCGACCACGTTTCCTCCCTGGCGCAGTTCCACAGTGACGGGTATTTGGGTGACGTCGCCGGTGAAGTCGCGCAGTTCCACGTTGCCGGTGATGGTAACCATCGTGTCCAGCAGGAACGCTTCACTACGTCCCGTCGCGGCGTTGTAGCCTGAACCGACGATAAACCGCCCGTTGCGGCTGACTCCATACGCAATACGCAAGCGTGAGCCATCCCCAAGCAGGTTGGCATATGTCACATTCAGGTCTTCCACTTGTGTCGTGGCAGTATTGATGTTCCAGCGCACAGCCCGGTTCTCATCGTTGGGCAGGCTACAGAAACCCACAATCACGCCTGCATTGATGTCCCAGGCGAATCCACGCGATCCTCCCAGTGTCGCCAACGGCTCCACCTGCCAGTTATTCCCAGCGCGCCACATTACTGGACGATAGTTACTACCGACTCCGAGCCAGATATCATAGATCTGTCCTGACATTCCCACCGCAATCGTGCCGTCTGGCGAAAGGTGAGCGCCAAGCGTGTAAGGGTCCGAAGCGAATGGCGCCAGAACAATATCTTGTTGAATGTCCAGCCCGTTCATATACCAAATTCGCGCTCGGTAAGTACCACCTGAGTAAATGAAGCATAGGGCGATGTCCGCGGCGTCCGAGAAATCCCAAATTTCACCGCCATAGCCTCGATCGCTATAAACCCGAAGGAGTTGAGGCGGGACCGAGGCTACATCCCAAATCGCAGGATAGTTAGGGTATCCAGATGCACCGCCTGCCCGCGAACCATCGGGCGTTAGGCAGATTACCCACGACCTGCTCCCTGATTGTGGCAACTGCACTCTGCCGCTCGCTTCTGTCCAGATAAAAGCAGTTCGTGCGAAGGACGAAAGGTTGTTCTGCCCCCCAACCTTTACGCCGTCAGGGGTCAAACCGAATGCAGAGCCTCCACCTTCAGTCAGTCGGAGTACACGGTTCGTACTCAGATCCCATATATAGACATCAGCAGCGAGCGGGCCGTTTAGAATATCGCCTGCCCGACCTACCACTACCTTTCCATTGTCGCTAACTGCCACTGCGACGCTGGAGACACCGAAGGGCACGCCTAACCATGTCAGACTTTGTGCGTTCAGTGAGTTCACTATGCCGAGCTCGACGCTAAGTGCCACTATCCAGCAGAAAACCCATCGCTTGCAAGTGTGTTGCATCGTTTATACCTCCTTTCCAAAATGTTTTAGGAGTTACGCAGTTGACGTAAACCTCCTTCTATTAAGGATTGTACTAGCATGGCTAGGCCCATCTTGTCAAGAGGGAAGGGGAAAAATCTGGTTTTTTTGCGGGGCAAATTGTTCCAATTCGAGGGATTTTTCGCCTATTTTGGGATGGTGCATTTTCGGGCGAGCCGTTCGGTTTTGGTCGCGACGGAGCGCGACCCTCCAAGATGCTCGACAGAGATGAACCGACGCACTTACCCGGAATATTTCCTCTAGAGGATAAAAATTCAATGGCAAATTTTCCTTCTTAGAAAGCAGACTTTGTGGTAAAATGTACTTGCATGCGTGAAAAAATAGAGTGGTTGCCCATGCGTGACGTGATACGACAGAAGATCTTAGATGGCATCCATGCGGAGATTCCCTCACTGACGCCGCGTGACGTGCATCTGCCTCAGATAGCGGGCAAAGCCATTGCGGTGATAGGAATGCGTCGGGTGGGGTCTATTCTTCAACCGGCTCTGGACTGGTTTCTGCAGCGGGAAGACTCTCCGTAGAGTGCTCCTCCGGCTGTTGCCACGCCTCGAACGCCACCACTGCCGCCGCCACCACGACGTTCAACGACTTACCCTTTCCTGCCATCGGGATAAATACCGCTCCGTCGCACATCGCCAGCACCTTGTTGTACACGCCGTTCACCTCGTTGCCGACGACAAAGCATACCTTTTCAGGGTAGGGGTAATCTTTGTAATGCCAGGCGTCCTCGGCGATTTCTATCGCCACCAGATGATAGCCTTCCAGCTTCAGGCGGGCGACCGCTTCCTCGTGGTGTTCAAAATAGCGGAAGGGGATGCGCCGGTGGTGTCCCATCGAGGTGACGTGAATCTGCGGGTGCGGCGGCAGGGGAGTATGCCCCGTCATGATGATCTCCTTCGCGCCGACTGCATCCGCTACCCGGAACATCCCACCTACGTTATACGGATCATCCCAATCCTGCAGCAGGAAGGCGATAGTCATCTCCCTGCCGTACTGGGAGGCATACTGCTCATGCAGACGACGGATAGCGGTTTTGGAACGCAACGCCTTGCCCGGCATCGGTCACCTCTTATATCAAAATGTCTTCTTTCCAGCCCCGTTTGACCAGGTCTATTCGGCTGGGGTCGCTGACACCCAATCCATATTTTACCTCTGCTTCACGGATGTGCTTGGGCGGGGTCTCCAGCGCAACGTCTTCCCCGAAATGCTGGAGGCGTTTTGCCTGTATCAGCTTCAATCCCATTGCATCCACTGCTACGGGGTCCAGCGAGACGAACAGCCCTTTGTACTGCCAGACGTAGCGCGGGTCCCAGTGATGCGGGCCACGCCCGTGAAAGAGGGGAGTGAGCGCGAGCAGAATATTCAGGCGCGTTTTGCCCTTGACCGCAGACAGGTCCCATACCGAAGCCAGCGATGAACAGGCATCTGGATGATAGGTGGACGGGTTCTCCGAAAAGATGATGTAGTTCTTGATGCAACCGCCGATGCCCGACCACCAGTGCGTTCGCACAGGGCGTACGTTGATGAGCGCGGTGCAGTTTGCCAGCGTTTGTCTGGCGCCGCGGTCATCGATGCGGATGTTGTCTTCCGCGACGCCCGCGTCCATCACTCGTTTTCGGATGGCTTGCTCTACCTCCTTGGGGGTAGGGAGGGGATTCCATGCGTTGCTCTTAATACCCACGAGGTCGGTGGGCTGGACAAGGCGTTTCCACGCGTCCACCGGGTTTTTCACGCCCAGCAGGGTGGTCACCGCTTCGTCCAGCATCTGCATCAGCACGTTCTCGTTGATTTTCCCCTGTGCGTCGAGCACTTCCTTGTGGCGCACCAGCACCACTTTCGCTCGTTTAGGCTTCTCCTGTGCCAGTATATCGGGAGCCAGCGCGGCAACAGCGGCTCCAGCGGTTGCCTTGAGCAAATCGCGGCGGGTCAGTATCAGTTCACTCATTGGTGCACCTCCTGAGTGCGTATCGCTTTGAGCATCTCTTCTGCCCCTTTACGAGTGGGGGCGTCAAACACGATGGCGAGCACCCTGCCTGTCCGTTTCGCCGCCGTCCACTTGCGGTTTTCTGTTTGCACTATGCCCTTTTGCCGCCCTTCGCGCAGGTACGCCTGCGAGAAGGTATCCCATGCTTTCACTGCATCCGCCTCCGATGGGTAGCGGACAACCACCATGCGCACCTTCGCCCTGCCCAGCTGGTAGGTAGCAAGCACCCCTTCGGTCCTGGGGCTGAGGTTCAACACGTCTTTATCCGCTACGAAAAAGTGGCGGCTCAGTATCATCGGATGGCGAAAGAACAGCACGCTGTTTCTCTGCATCCCTGTGGTGGGCAGAGCTTTGAGCAGCGGTGGTAACGGTGCGGTGCGGGGGATGGCTCTGGCGATGGCTTTACCCAGCTGGAGAATAGCTTGACGCACTGTCTCGTTTTCCTCCTGGGCAGTAATGACCACAAAGTAGCGGTCTTTCCAGAAACGGAGCATACCACCCGCGTAGTCCGACCCCTGACCAATGCCTGCATCCTCGCCATCGCGTTCAAAGGTGAAGACACCAAACGCATCGTCGGGTGTGTTCATCTCGAAGAGGTCTACCGTCAGGGAAGGATAGCCTCTCCTCTCGTATCGGCATACCCAGACTGTTCGCATGTTGTAGGCGCGATATATCTCGCCGATACCGTCGATATAGTCGAAGATGGTGTTGGCATTGTAGGTGTCTACCTTGCCGTTCCACCTCCACCCGCCGATTTCTGCGGGCAGGCTCAGCGGCAGCTGCTCCTGTGGACTACTCATCGCCATCGGCATTGCACCCCCGACACCCATAGGACACATTTTCCAGTCTCCCTTTTTCCACATTCCCTGAAGGCTGGGGGGATTCCTTTGCTGTGCAACAGCAAGCTGTTTTGCAGGCAATTTGCTCCTCACGATCTGCGGCTACAACGTTATTTTGATATTGGCAGGAAGGTTTAGCTTATCTGTCATTCTGAGCGAAGCGAAGAATCTCGGTTTAGCAACAGACAGAGATACTTCGCTGACGCTCAGCATGACAAAATGGACTGAAAAGCATTTGTGCAGTCTCTCCACCATTGAAATAGTGGGCTATGGTGACAATAAACCTGTCTTCACAGGTTGTTCAATCCGCGCAGGCGGATTTTGCTCTGTTCATAGCCCGTGATTTCAATCGTGTGGTTCAGCATGGTGAAGACGCAAAACCGCCTTGCCTGCATCCAAATAATCATGTGTGGCGGAGTACTATGCTCTCCAGCAGCGCCCAGCTTGCCATACTGCGGGCGTAGTAGCTACCGCATTCGGGCTCGTTGAACGGGTTGCGGTTTGCGCCGTTGTGCCTGCCGCGAACCGCGTTCACCACCGCTTCCGCCTCTTTGCGCAGTCCGTAGTCCAGCAGTAGCACCGCAAACTGGTATTCAAAGCCTGTCATGCACTCGCCCCAGTAGGGGATGGGCTGTTCGGGGCGGTCGCCGTCGGGCCAGGTGCAGATCAGCGTGCCGCTCTCGTCGGCGGTGGCGAAGGTGCGCATGTTGTTGTAATGGTCGCGGAAGTGACGACGGAAGTTGTAGCGGAAGATGTGCTCCAGTGCGGTGCGAATGTGGTAGCGGTCGAGCAAATCGCCAAGCCCCGCGCGGTTGGCTTTGTATTGACCTACCAGCTGGTCAATCAGACAGCCGTTGCCTACTTGAAAGCGCGGGTTGGGATTACGGTATTCCTCGCTGAGGGCGGTCATCGGCGCAGCATCTGCTGCAGGGGGCTGTATCTTCTGCACGTAATACCGCCCGTTGTACAGGCGTTCGTCTACCCACTGGCTACCCTTCTGGCGCAGTTCGCGGCAGGTGCTGGCGAACAGATCGTCTCCTGTGCGAGATGCCATCTTCTCCATCGCCGCCAGTGCGGCAAGATACCACACCGTGCACATCGGGTCGGGTCCCACGAACTCCACGTCATAGGTGTTGTGCTGCACGCCTTCCATCACACCGTCCTTATCGGCGTCCCAGCCACCCGGCACCCAGCAGAACTCGATGAGCGATTTGATAGAGGGATACCACTGTTTGAGCCACTCGTCGCCGTCCTTCTGCCACTGCATGTAACAGCGCACCACCAGCCCCATCTGTCCATCCGCGGCGGCGGCTTGCCACGTGGGGTTTTTCACCGGCAGGCTCAGGCGGAATCGGTGCGCGCCGAAGGAGGTCATGCCGTGTCGCAGGTGGCTTTCCAGCATACTGCGGTGCAGGTCGGGGAAAAGAGAAATCGTTGCCTGCTCGTAGTTCCACACGTGCGTGCAGGAGCCGGAACAACAACCTGTGTTGCCTCCGCATCCCTCAAAACCCACGAAAGTGCCGTCTTCCAGACGGAAACAGGTATGCGAGCGCAAGGCGGTCAGGTTGAACAACGCGGCTTCCTTAAAGCTGTGTGGAACGTCCAGTTTTACTATGCCGTCCACGAACTCCACTGTGCGCCGGCGCAGGTCGTTCAGGCGCGGGATAACTTTTCGAGCCACGTCGGTGGCGTCGGCGAACTGTGTGGCGTAGTGGTTGCGCACGATAGGAGAGTCCCCCTGTTGTCCGCTCCACCAGCCGACCTCTGCGAGGTTGCGGTAGGGGAAGTGCCAGCATATCAACAGGCGCACCTGTTGCGCCTCGTGCGGTTTCAGATTCAGCAGGGCGGACATGGAGCTGTCCCACGTGTCCTGTGGGCTGGGCGGGCAGGGTTTATCGGGTTCGTCGTCCGCAATGTAGCCTTTCTCCAGCAATTCGTCGATGATACCCAGCGCTTCGCCGTTCCAGGGGCGGTCGCGGAATCGCCAGCGTCGCGCCACACGCACGTCCTGCGCATCGGAGAGGAGTACCATTGTGCCGAATCGCGGGTTCGGCTCTTCGCGGGTCTTGGCGAAACGCATTCCTCGCCAGCCTGCCACCTCCTCGCGCTCGGTGATGTTATCCTTCAAGTCGCCGCCCAGTCCGTCGAAGCCCACGAAGTTGCTCATGAGCAGCGTAATAGACGCTTCCAGCGGTTGAGCGGTACGGTTCGCCAGCGTGACGGTGAGCAGACCCATCGGCAGGCTGGACGCCCACGTATCGCCGGGTATCAGCGGGTTGAAGGCTTCTATCGACACGGAGACAGGGGTATATTCATCTTCCAGCAATGCCCTGCCGAAGGGATATGTGGCTTCGAAACCTGCGGGTTTCATGCGAGGGATACCTGCGAGTACCTGCGGCGCACCGAAATCGGAGGATAGCCCTTCGGTGAGGTCGCCTTCCAGCACACGCAGTTTTGCCTCTTTGCCCTGTCGCGTCCACAACATCAGGTGGGCGTACATCGGTCGCCAGCCGCGATGGGGACGGCTCATCAGCTGCCAGTCGGTGAGCTGCCCTTTGCCACCGAGGCAGAAGAACCCGGTACCGATTCCACCTACCGGCATGGCGATTTCGCGCAGATGTTGAGCGTCGTAAGTGGAGAGTATGGGCCAGTCTGGTTTGGGAATATTCATGGCTCCCTCCTGAGAATGCGACATCCGAACAGTCCACCTGCCATCGCGCCCGGGTGCGCCTGCCAGCGTACGGTTACCTTTGTTTTGCCGCTGGTGATCTCTGTGGGTAGCGGGTGCGTTACGTCAGAGAACTTGCCCGGCGCGTTGTTGTTCAATGTCTGGGTAGCTATCTTCACGTCATCCACCAGAACATCAAACACGCGGTTGCCCACATCGCTTCCCCAGTAGGTGCAGAGAAGCTCCACCGGCACATCGGGCAACACCTTCATCTCGTAAGAGAACCATCCGCCGTCTACGGCGTGCCGCCACCGACGACCGGAGAACTCACCTGCACTGGTCTTCTCGCCCTGTAATCTATGTACTCGCTCGGATGTTTCGTTGCCTATCTGCACTGCGTCTACAGTACGGGCTTCCAGTGCTCGCAAGCGCTCCTGCTCAGCGCGGTATTCGGCGTCCATCTCTCGCCACCGTGTTTCACTGACCACGCGCCAGTAGACCGTGTAGCGTTGATCGTGCATCCGGTAGAAGGGAACCAGACGCACATCGTTCGGGCGTCCTATGCCAGCGGTTTGCCAGGTGAGCGATTGACCGCGCACGGGTTTCAACCATGCTTCGGGTGGTTTTCCTTCCGTAACCAGAACCGGTACGCGCGGTTCAGGTTCCTCCGGCTTGCCCAGTGCGCCCGCCAGCACTACCGGTCCGTGCAGCACTGCAATCATATTGGTGTCATCCGGCATGGATTGGGTGTGCAGGTGTTGCGGAAGCGTGACCTCCAGCCTGTCCCCATCCTGCCAGCGTCGGGAGATGGCGAGGTAGCCCTGTGAAGCAGGGGAGAGTCGCACGCTTCGCCCATTGAGCCGGGCGGTTATCGCCTTCGCCTTCCAGTAGGGCTCGCGCAGGTACAGGCTCATCTCCACCGGCTTTCGGCAGGAGAGCCGCAGGCGAATCCTGTCCTCTTCCGGGAAACGTGTCTCCATGCGCACGATGCATCCCTTCTCCTGCCAGCGCAGCTCCGACGGGATGAACAGATTCACCCAGAGCCCATCTGCGCTTCGGAAGTAGACCGTATCGGCGTACCTGGTGTGGTTCTCCATGCCCGTACCTACACAGCACCAGAAGGAGTCGAAGGGCGTGGAGTAGGTCTTGAAGTGCCCCGGCTTGAGCGACACGTAGTAGCATACCATGCCCGTTTCGGGGTGCTGGGAGGCAAGGATATGGTTGAAGAGCGCGCGCTCATAAAAGTCGGCATACTCCCCCTTTGGCTCCCATGAGAAGAGGTGTCGCGTGAGCTTGAGCATATTGTAGGTGTTGCAGGTTTCGCACGTGTTCGTGGAAAGGCGGTCAGACAGCTTGTCGGGAGGACCGAAGTGCTCGCCGTCGCTGTGTCCGCCGATAACGTAGGAGTGGTGGTTGACTACCCTGTGCCAGAAGAACTCGGCGATTCGGCGGTAGCGTCGTTCGCCCGTGAGCTCGTACAGTCTGGCTACGCCGATGACTTTGGGAATCTGCGTGTTAGCGTGTAAGCCGGGCAGACAGTCCTCGCCGTTCGCCAGACGCTCCAGTACCGCCCTGTGATAAAACTTGCAGGCGAGATCCAGATACTTTTCGTCGCCGGTGAGGGCATAGAGGTTTGCCATCGCCTCGTTCATACCGCCGTGTTCGCAGGCGAGCATCCGCTGCCACTGTTCTTCGTTCAACTTCTCGGTGGTACGGTAAGCCCAGTCTGCCAGCTTTCGGGCGACATCCAGAGATTGCTCGTTGCCGCAGAGGGTGTATGCGTCGATGAGTCCGGCAAACAGCTTGTGCATGGTGTACCAGGGTACCCACCCGCCGTTGAGGTCAAACGGCTGGACGCGAATATTGCCCTCGGCGATTTCGCGGAAGATACGTTCGCCCTCGGGTATCGCGCTCACGTAGCCGTTGCCGTGCTTCGCCTGGCACTCTGCCAGTTCGCTCACGATGTAGCGCACGCGCCTGCGGAACTCCTCTTCGCCCGATGCGGCGTATTGCAGGGAACAGGCGGACAGGTAGTGGCTCAGCGAGTGCCCTGAAACGCCCATCGTCTCCCATCCACCGTAGAGGGGCGCTTTGGGCTGGAGACCGGCATACAGGCGGAAGCGGTGCAGCAGGCGGTCCGGCTCCAGCGAAAGCAGGTATCGGGCATTGCGCTCCATCGCCTGCTTGAACGGGCTGTCCAGCAAGCGCACCTGCGACAGAGGGAAAGGCTCTGCTTGAAGAGGAATGCGCTCGCGCTGCATCATTCCACCCGGGCTTTGCGCACCCGTTCCAGCAGTTCTATCTGCACACCCAGCTGTTGCTGAGCGTCAAAGTAGGCGTATTGTCCTTCTCCCATGTCGCCGCGCTGAATCAAGGGGATACCATGCTCTTTCAGAAACTGCGCGCTGGCTTGCATATCCTCTGTCCAGAAGGCGATATGGTGCACCGACTCGCCGTTTTTGTCCAGTGCTTCTTTCCACGTGCTGGGCTCGCCGATGGGTTCTATCAGCTCCAGCTGCACCTGTCCCAAGTTGAAGAACGCCAGTTTCGCCTGGGCATTGCTGGGCTGTCCCCGATAGGTCATGTTCACCTCGTTGCCCGGCTGGGTGATGATCACTTTGGGTACCGGTTGTCCCAGTATCTGCGACCACCGCTGGCAAGCTTGCTCGATGTTGCGTACCACAATGGCGATTTGCGCAACGGTGGTGCTTCCCAGATTGTTCGCCGACATAGACCTCTCCTTCCGTTTGGTTTGGTTTATCGATTCGGAGGGCATCCTGTTGAAACCTGCCTGGTATTCTACGGAAGTCTTCCAGCCGGCTCGAACTGTCCGAACAGCGCGTCCGCCAGAGCTCGAAGCGAGCAGGGGCGGTAGCCGTAGGTGCACAGGTAGTTATCGACGTCCGGGAAGTGGCGAATGTCATACGGTTCGCGCAGGGCGACTGCGACAAGGCGTTCTCCAAACTGCTGATGCAGAGCTTTTACCAGTTCCGCCTGCTTTGTCTGGTCTATTGAGGCATCGCTCCACGGTTCGGGAGGGGATGTCGCTACGAGGCATTGCTGAACGGAAACCACCTCCTGCAGGGCTTCTCGCACTTGTTCATCGGGCAGGGCGGGGTCCAGTTGCACGATGATGACGTTTTGCTGGTGGCGACGAATCTCCTCCGCCAGCTTGGGCAGGCTGTGGTGCGCAGAAACCAGAGCCAGTGTCTCACCTTTTCGCAGGCGGTAGCCCTCATTCGGTGCGGATTTGACAACCGTAATGCTGGCGCGAGCAATCTCCTGCTCCAGTGCATCGTGCTCAGGGTTCAACCATGGGTCTCCTTCAGCAGGAGGTAGAGCCGACAGGAACCTGCGCTTGGCTGATAGCACACGCGATACCGCCTCGTTCAGCCGCTCTTCGGGCAGTTCGCCGCCTTCTACGGCTTCGCGAATCGCCTGCACCGCAGACCTCTGCACCTCCAGCGTGTGCGCGATAAGCACCATGTCTGCACCTGCTTTCAATGCTTCTACCGCTCCCCTCGCCGTGCCCACCGTGTCGGCAATAGCTTTCATCTCCAAGCAATCAGTAATCACCAGTCCATCGTAGCCCAGCTCTTCACGAAGAAGCCCGGTGAGGATAGCCCGTGAGATAGTTGCCGGACGCTCGGTATCCAGAGCGGGGAAGAGGATATGTGTGCTCATGATAGCACCGACGCCAGCCGCGATGGCGGCGCGGAAGGGAACCAGCTCCACCGACTCCAGCCGACGGCGGTCGCCGGGGATAACAGGTAAAGCAAGGTGCGAGTCCACTGAGGTATCGCCGTGACCGGGGAAGTGCTTAGCGCAGGCGAGCAAACCGGTCTGCTGGTAACCGCGTATCGCCGCCGTGCCCATCTCTGCTACCAGTTGCGGGTCTGCGCCGTAGGAGCGTACTCCGATGATGGGGTTATCGGGGTTATTGTTCACATCCATCACCGGCGCGAAGTTCCAGTTCACACCGAGCGCGAGCAGCTCTCGCGCTTGCGCCTGTGCTTGTCGATAAGCGTAATCGGCATTGCGCGTCGCACCTAACGCCATATTTCCCGGAAACTCGTGGAAGGGCGCACGCAGGCGGTTGACCGTTCCACCTTCCTGGTCAATGGCAATAAACAGCGGGATACGCGACAGGCGTTGCAGATCAGCGATGGTGGCGCGGATTTGCTGCGGGTTTGCTGCATCCACGTTTCTACCCAGCAGAACCACACCACCTACCAGCATCTCCTCTACCAGGGCGCGGGCGTGTGCGCTCACCGTGCGCGCTTCCTCAGGAGTGTTGTCCTGCCAGCCGAAGCACAGCACCTGTCCTATGCGTTCCGAAAGGCTCAGGTCCTCGAGGGTTATATCCATCGTACCCACCTACGCAGGGATCTTCTCCAGCGCCCTGACATGTGCTATCTCCTGCGGCGCTATCGGGCGTATCTGCGAAGGTAGCAGGGTCACGACTGCAATGGTTTCACCGTTGAGTGTCATGAACTCTACTTCGTACCCCTCATGCTCGCCGTGCACCAAGACGATGGTGCCGATATCACCTCGCATGAGACCATATTCAGGCAGATCGACGTTGAGTACAACCTCTTGTAGCTCTTTCATTCATCAAGCCTCCTCTGCGTTGCCGGATACGCTGTTACCAACCTCGGTGCGGTTCCGTCGTTGTCCACGAACCACACGCTGCGAACGACGGGATTTCTACCATCCGGCAGCCCAAGCCATGCATCGCGTGTCGAGCCTGAGGCCAAAGCCGCACCCTTTCAAACGAAGCCAGCCTGCGCTGACTGATAACCCTGCGGAGGCAGGGTTTCGCTTGCGGGGGAACGGCTTTAGTCGTGTGTGTCTGACACGTTGAAATCCTGGCACCATCTCACTTAGCATCATATAGAATCATGGCTCACAGACCACCCGCATCCCCACGAACGGCGCGTCGGTCAGCCACCATTTGCTCTTTGGGTTCTGCGGGTCGTTCATCTGCCAGTCGGGTGTGTACTTCTTGCGGGCGGCGGGATGTACCTTGTCGGGCTCGTCGTAGTACGAGCCACCACGCACCACCGGTACGTCATCATCCATCGGCTGGCACCATTCTGCTACGTTGCCCAGCATGTCATGAATGCCCCAGGCGTTGGGTTGCTTGGTACCCACTTTATGCGTCTTGTCATCCGAGTTGCCCCAGTGCCAGGCGAGCTTGTCCAGCAGGTCGCTGTCGGTTATCGGACCGGCGGGCAGAACCCCTGCACGGCAGGCGTACTCCCATTCCGCTTCGGTGGGCAAGCGGTACTTTTTGCCGGTCTTTGCGGAAAGCCACTCGCAGTACTTTTGCGCGGCGAGGTAGCTCATGCTGATGGCGGGATAACCTTTGTGTCCAAAACCTCTGTCTACCGCGCCGTATGGTTTGCTGGGGCGGGAGATGGCATCTGCACCGCCTGTCTTCTGGGTATCGGGGGCGTCCAGTTTATGCACAAACACGTCGAACTCGTCCCAGGTCACCTCCGTCTTGCCGATGTAGAAGGGTTTGATGGTCACCTGTTTCGGTTTGCCCGTTTTGGGGTCGGTAATGGTATACGTTGCGCCGGGCACGGGAATCATGTCGAACTTCACCACCGTGCCCGGAATGGTTTCGGTGTAAGCGGTTAACGGTTTGGTGGTGGGCTTGGTCGGTGGTGATGATTGTTTCACCTGCGCAAACCCTGCTGTCAGCAATGTCACGCAGGTAGCGATAACGCCAGCGTGGAAAAATATCGGCATGGAAAGGGGTGTGCAACTTCTCATGATGTTCCGCTTTATCCTCCGCCTCTTTTTGCTGATATGGACTGCGTGCGTTCTTGGCGCGTTACGTCTGAATGCAGCGCCTCTGCACCGCTATCAGTATAGCCAGATAGCAATGGGAGTGCAAGTGACCATTACCGTCTACGCACCCGATGAGGCGACCGCCAAACGCGCTTGCTCTGCCGCTTTTGAACGCATCGCCGAGCTGGAGCAGATGATGAGCGACTACCGCCCCGATAGCGAGCTGATGCGCTTGTGTGCAAAGGCAGGAGGACCGCCGGTGCGTGTGAGTGAGGAACTCTATTTTGTGTTGAGGCGAGCGGTGGATCTATCGAGACGAACCGAGGGCGCGTTTGACGTGACGGTCGGTCCCTTCGTGCAGCTCTGGCGACGTGCCCGACGCACAGGGCAGTTTCCGACGGAGGGGGAGTTGCAAGAGGCGAAAAGACGTGTTGGCTACGAGAAGATGGTGCTGAACGACACAGAGCGCACGGTGCAACTGCTCGTGCCCGGTATGAGGCTGGATTTGGGTGGTATCGCCAAAGGCTATATACTGGACTGCGCGCTGAAGGTACTGCAACAGCACGGCGTTCGCCACGCGCTGCTGGAGGCAGGAGGCGACATCGTGGCGGGGCTGGCTCCTCCGGGTACCGCGGGCTGGCGCATCGAAGTGGCGAACGCCTCGCCCGAACGACGATGGGCATACCTCGCGCTGGGGGCTATTTCCTCCTCAGGAGACACCGAGCAATATGTGGTGCATCAGGGTAAGCGATACTCACATATCGTCGACCCGCGTACCGGTTGGGGCTTGACCACGCGCGTGGCAGCGACCGTTATCGCCCGCGATGGCATCACCGCTGATAGCCTCGCCACCGCGTTGTGCGTGTTAGGCAAGGAGCGGGGAATGCGCTTGATACGGACCGTGCCGGGTGCGAGGGCATATATCAGAGAGGTGACTGAGTAACACTTGCATAGATTGATAAAGGCATAGATTGATAAAGGCTAAAAGCCTTCTATTTTCGCCTGAGCGAAAAAATCTGGTGGAGGCGGAGGGACTCGAACCCTCGTCCAGAGTGATTTGCCCCAGGCGTCTACGAGCGTAGCCATCGTTTTGCTTCTCGCTCTCGGGTACGCCCGATGGCAGGCTTACCCTCGAGCCAGTTCACCCTGCGCTTTCGCCCAAACGGCGGTGAACGTTTCCGTTCAGGCTAGCCGGCATAGCACACGCCCACATCCGCCTCGGCCGGCAGGAGGCGGCAGGACGGCTGCCTACTTAATTAGGCAGCGAGAGCGTACTGAGGAGTCGCTCTTATTTTTTTGCCGCTTTTTTACGAGGCCAACGGCACCTCGGCTCGCAGCCTGAGCGCGCCTCTACCCTGTCGACGCCAATCGCCCCCACGGGTAGCCACTATTATTATACACCATTGCACATGGTTTTGTTTCATTGTGGCGACGAGAATTCGAACATATCCCTCAACCACTCGTCGTTCGGCTGTGTGCCGTACTCGCTAATCTGAAACGCCTCGGCGAATTCGTATTGCCCGGTGGATGCAACTCGTGGCTGGCTCCTCTCGGCAGCCGCTTTCGCGCTACGGGCATCGCGCTGCATCCATGCGGTTACCCATTCACGCATCTGGTCGCGCGTGAGAGGCAGGGGAGACATTCCCATCGTGTAGGGTATCCATTCGGCGAACTGTGATTCGTGCATACACACCATGTCGATTTTGGTTTGTATCACACGCTCTATATTCACCACCACATCGGCGCGGAAGGGTATCGGCTCGGTGAAATCATCGTGCCAGTACATAATGACCGGCATACGCCTCAGGGCAGGCACATCGGCGCACACCAGCGGCACAGTGAGCAAGTACACCGCATCCAGCACCAGCTGAGCGGTAACGCGGTGGTCCCGGTGGTAGTCGTTAGGGCGGTTGACCAGAATCAGGTCGGGACCTCTGCCCGGCTCGCCAAAGGAGCGAATAGCGCGTATCATGGAGGAGGTGGTTTCATGGGTGACGACTACTCCGCCGTCGGGCGCGCCCAGACATTGAAACTCCGCGCCGATGAGTGCAGCGGCGCGTTCCGCCTCCGCCATGCGGCGCTCCACCAGCAAACGGGGGTTCTCGGCGTACTCCTGCTGAAAGTGTCCTTTGCCGCCGTCGGTGACACTGAGGAATCGCACCGCATCTCCTCTCTGCCGCATGAGAGCAAGGGTTCCACCAGCACTACCCTCTACATCGTCGGGATGTGCACCGATAGCGAGAATGTGTCGCATCCTGTCCTCCTTTGCTGCCATGTTGCCTCCTCGATTCGCGTAAACAGGGTTGCTTACCTTCCGAGGTGGGGGATTGGCATTCGGCGATTGCAGGAATTGCTCTGGCGAGACGCGAAGAAACATACAATCCGCGTCTTTGGGAGGTAGCAAGATGAAAAAAGAGGTTAGTCCGGTTGCCGCTGCAATAGTGATTGTGGTGGTGCTGGCGATCCTGGCGTTCGTCGGGTGGCGATATTTCTTCGCAGAGCCTGCTGTCGTACCCATTCCTCCTGGCGGACGCCCACCTGTCGGTGGACCCGGCATGCCTCCTGCAGGTATGGCTCCAGGGGGGCAACCCGGCATGGCAGCTCCCGGAGCACCGCAGGGACAGCCCGGGACACCCGCTGCGCCGCAGTAACCACCGGCGCCCAAAGATTACTAACCACAAAGGACACGGAGAGCACGGAGCAAGAAGCTCCGTGTCCTCTGTAACCGTTTTTCGTAGAGGAGGGGAGTAACCATGAGCCGTGCCGGCCTGCCCCAAACGATGCAGGCGGTGCGCTGTTATGCACCGGAGGACTACCGTCTGGAACAGATACCCGTGCCCGAACCCCGCCCGGGCGAGGTGATTGTGCAGATAGAGGCGTGCGGTATCTGCGCTGGCGATGTGAAGTGTTTCTACGGCAACCCGTCGATATGGGGTGATGCCACACGTCCGCGCTATGTGCAACCGCCTGTGGTGCCCGGTCATGAGTTTGTGGGGCGTGTTGTCGCGCTGGGGGAAGGCGCGGAGGAACGCTTCGGTTTGCAGATAGGCGACCGCGCCATCGCCGAACAGATTGTGCCCTGCGGGAAGTGCCGGATGTGTGACAGAGGTATGTACTGGCTGTGCCGCGACCGCGAGATTTTCGGCTTTCGCGAGAAAGCGCAGGGAGGATGGGCGCGGTACATGCGCTATCCTGCCAACGCACGTGTGTACCGTGTTCCGGAAAACCTCTCCACCGAACAAGCGGCGCTGATTGAACCGCTGGCGTGCTCGATGCACGCGGTGGACAGGGGACAGATTCAATTCGGCGATGTGGTGGTTATTGCGGGTATGGGTCCGCTGGGGTTGGGCATGGTGGCGTGCGCCCGGCTCAAGAACCCCGGATTGCTGGTTGCGCTCGACCTGCGCGATCACCGGCTGGAGGTGGCGAAACGATTGGGCGCGGACATGGTACTGAACCCCTCGCGCGACGATGTGCGTGCGGAAATCAGACGGTTGACCGACGGCTACGGCTGTGACGTGTACATCGAAGCCACCGGACATCCGCAGGGAATCCTGCTGGGGCTGGACATCATCCGCAAGGCGGGTAATTTTGTAGTGTTCAGTGTACTGCAGGAACCCGTGACGGTGGACTGGACGATTTTAGGCGATGTGAAGGAGCTGAACGTGTACGGCTCGCACCTTGGACCTTATTGCTACCCAAAGGTGATAGACTATCTGAGCCGCGGACTGCTGAAGACTGAAGGTATCGTCACGCACCAGTTACCTCTCTCCGACTTTCGACACGGCATCGAGATGGTGCATGAAGGGAAAGAATCGATAAAGGTGTTGCTGGTGCCCTCGTAGCCGGTTTATTGATGAGGCAGGCAGGGGTTCGCCCTGCCTGCCCTGTTGCTACGCCGCCAATGGCAGGGAAGAAGCCAGGGGAGCGGTAACCTCCGCCGAGAGCACTGCGTTGCTCAGGGCAGTGCGCGCTTCCACGTGAGCGCCGGAATCCACCACACAATGGGTCAACTGCGTGCCCGCCCCTACTCGTGCACCGGGGCCCACGATGGAGGCACGGATAGATGCCTCGCTTTCCACCAGGCAACGCGCCCCGATGACCGCGTGCTTGCCGATGGCTGCCCCACGCTGAAGGCGGGTTCCCGCGCCGACGTAGAAGGGGGGTTCCAGCTTCACGTTGCCGTCCACCACGGCGTTCTCGCCAATCCAGCCGCCGGGGCGAACCGGCTCCGCAGGCAACTCCAGCGATACCTTGTTGGTCAGCGCGTCGAAGTGCGCCTGACGGTATTGCAGCAGGTTGCCGATGTCGCACCAGTAGCCCTGTGCCCGGAAGCCGAAGAAGGGGTCGTTGTTCGCCAGCAGCCGCGGGAACAGGTTGCGGCTGAAGTCGTAGGGCTGGTCATCAGGCACGAAGCGCAGCGCATACGGCTCCAGCACATAGATGCCGGTATTGACCGTGTTGGTAAACACCTCGTTCATGGAAGGTTTTTCCAGAAAACGACGGATCCTGCCGTCGTCGTCTGTCTCTACAATCCCGAAGGGTGTGGGGTCCTCCACCGAATAGAGCAACATCGTGGCAATGGCACCTTTACGCCGGTGGAACGCTACCGCCTCGCTCAGGTCGAAGTCGGTCACCGCATCGCCGGAGATGACCAGAAACGTATCGTGCAGGGAGCTGGCAAATCGCCTCACCCCTCCCGCCGTTCCCATCGGCTCATCCTCGATGGAGTAATGGATACGCATGCCCCAGCGACTGCCTCCGCCAAAGAAATCGATAATCTCTCGCGCCCTGTACGACAACGTGACAAACACCTGCTGGATACCGTGCTTTCGTAACAACAGCAATGTATGCTCCATCACAGGGCGGTCAAATAACGGTACCATTGGCTTGGGAGTGCGCGCAGTAAGCGGGCGTAAGCGCGTGCCTTGTCCTCCCGCAAGTATAACCGCTTGCATCGTGACTCTCCTCCATACGTTACTATCCTGCCCCAAAGCAGGCGTAATGAACAGCGAACCACAGCATATTATCGGCGTCTGTTAAGAAATCTAAAGGGGATTCTGAGGTTTTGTACGAAAAATTTGCTGAAAAAAGTGGAGAAATGGCACACTGCGAGGCTGTAACGGGGACAGAATGGTCAGTTTTGTGCAGATTACCAGATACCGAAGCCCAGTATATCCAGCGCCCACCACACAACCATCATGCCCGTAGCAATCTGTAGAATACCCATGTTCCAGATGCGCTCCCGGAGGGTTAGCGGACGGTAGCCCTGCATCTGGTAACGGTGCAGCAGTTGCTTGCCCACCTCGATGCCGTTGCGCAGCTGCCGCTCACTCGGAGGGCGTGTGGTAAACAGCGCTTGCAGCAGGTTGCCAATCGGTCGCCACACCAGCAAAGTGGTCACGAAAGCGAGCAGTAGCGTCACATCCCGGTAGATGCCGACGTTGAGGTTCGCCAGCGTCAGGAAAACGAGTGCTCCTGCCGCCAGGTTAGTACCGCAGCGGGGATGCACGCGCGGCATGCGTCGCACGAACTCCGGCTCCAGCGGCTCGCCTCGCTCGATGGCGTGTACGGTCATGTGCTCCGCCGCGTGAATGCCGGCAATGGGCGAGAGGCGCACAAACAGCAGAAACAGCACAATCGGCATCGCGCGAAGAGCCATGCCTATCCAGTCCTGCCAGTCCAGCAGCGAGGCGGTGGGGGAGAGCAACATCGCGTACAGGGGAATGCCGGTATGCTGTTGAATCCACCTTGAGCCCGAGTAGACCAGCACCAGCGCAATGAGGTTCAGCGTCATCAGCAGCACGCCCGTTAGAAAAAGCCCCAAATCGCCCGCTCCGGCGCGCACGCCTCCACCCGTCAGGTAAACACCCAGAGGGGTTGCCATTCCACCGACCATCGGCGGACGTACGGTGTCGCACGTTAACGCCAGCACATCTGAGCGGAGTACGGTACCCAGATACTCGCCGTCTTGCGAAACCACCGGCAGGGAGGAAAAGCCATATTCCTGCATGAGCTGCAGCGCATGAGTGGTGGGAGTAAACGGCAACACGAAGAGCGTGTCTCGTGTCATGGCTGCACTCACGGGCAGATACTGTTGCTGGTGCGGGTCGCCTTGCTGCATCAGCCGGGCGATGTCCGACTCCGCAATAACGCCGACCAACCGTCCGTCTCGCACGACCGGCAAGGTGCTGGTACGCGCTGCACGCGCCAGCGCGACCGCCTTCGCCAGCGGGTCCTCCGGCGAGAGCACAGGCACGCTGGTCATATATCGCTCGACGGGTAAGCTCCAGAGCATCATGTTCAATAAACCTCTGTATAAGCATACCTCAAAAAAGCCCCATTTTGTTATGGGGGGAACTTTCCTTATTTCAGGGGCGTATTGATATATAGACAATCATCTTAATATGGAGGCAGAACAGGACAATGGGCAAAGTGCTGGTACTTTACGATACCGCTTCGGGCAATACGCGCAAGATGGCGGAGCATGTGGCACGGGGTGCAGAATCTGTACCGGGTATCGAAGTGCGCCTGAAAAGCGTGGACGAAGCTACCGCAGACGACATCCTGTGGTGTGATGGTGTTGCGGTTGGTTCGCCGACCAACATGGGCACTCTCTCCTGGCGCATGAAGCGCTGGTGGGATGAGGTTGGAGGCAGTGTCTGGGGCAAGGTGGATGGCAAAATCGGCTGTGCTTTCTCCTCATCTGGCGGGTGGGGAGGTGGCGCGGAGTTAACGTGCATGGCTATCCTGACCGTGTTGATGAACTTCGGTTTTCTGGTGTTTGGCGTTACCGACTATGTGGGCAAGCAGTTTACCCTGCACTACGGTGCGGTACTGGCGGGTGAACCTCGCTCCGAGAACGAAATCGCCTCCTGCCAGCGGTTGGGGCAGCGCCTGGCGCAGTGGGTGGCGGTGTATGCGGACGGCAACAAGGAGGCTCATCCGCTTCGAAAAGGCGCAGGGTAAGCTGGCTGACGGGGGGCGTTGAGCCGTTCGGTTTGTGGTCGCGACGGAGCGCGACCCTCCAGTGCCAGCATGTGGAGGGCGAGGCTCCTGCCTAGCCGTTGGCAGAAGATGTTCGGCGTTCGCCCTCCGATACCCTTTCCACTTGCCGCTATGATACACCTCATCCGATTGTTCTGTATGATTCCGTTAGCTGTTGAAAATATTAGTAGACTATGCAATAATAGAACACATGCATCCGCGTTTCCCCGTCGTGGCACAAGGGTATAACGCTTGTTAGCATGCGAAAGAGGAATGACCAATGGGCAGCGTACAGATTCAAGGTCAACTCTGGGGCTCTCGCGCTCGAGACTGGGCGGCCTGCGTCGAGCGGATGTGCTTGCCGCTTTTCGGTGCGACCCTTGATACCGCCTGCGTGACCCCCGGCGCGCGCCTGCTCGATGCCGGTTATGGCACCGGAATCCTGGCGCTGCTCGCCAGATTCCGCAAACCAACTCTTGGAGGTGGACGATGAACGAAACGATGGATCAGGCGAAGGCTGAGGCGTTCGCCGGAAGGATGATGGCGCTGCTCAATGACGCATTAGTGGGAATACTGGTAAGCATCGGCCATCAAACCCGCCTTTTCGACACTATGGCGGAAATGCCAGCAGCAAGCAGTGACGCCATTGCCCAAGCCACGGGGCTTCAAGAGTGCTACGTGCGGGAGTGGCTCGGGGGCATGGTAGTGGCGCGGATTGTCTCATACGACCCGGCCACCAAGACGTACGTGCTTCCTCGCGAACACGCCGCCTTCCTCACGCGGTCAGCCGGCTCGAACAACCTCGCCTTTTTCACGCAGTACATCCGGCTGCTTTCCGCCGTTGAGGGGGATGTCATCCGTGCGTTCCGCGAGGGCGGTGGGGTCGGTTATGAGAAGTATCCCGACTTTCAACGGCTTCAGGCCGAGGAGAGCGCCGCGCTGTTCGACACGGCGTTGGTGAAGGCGGTTCTGCCGTTGGCTGATGGGCTAGTGGAGCGCTTGCGTTCTGGCATTGATGTAATCGATCTCGGGACCGGACAAGGGCATGCCGTCAATGTGATGGCACGGGCGTTTCCCAACAGCCGTTTTGTGGGCGTGGATTTTTCGGCTGAAGGCATAGAGGCTGCACGCGCCGAAGCGGACAGTTGGAAGCTCCCGAACGCGCGCTTCGAGGTCGCCGACATCGCTGCCGGGTTGCCCGGGGAATTTGATCTCGTAACCGCGTTCGATGTCGTTCACGACCTCGCCAAGCCCAGGGTCGTTCTGGCGAACATCTACCGCGCCCTGCGTCCGGAAGGCGTTTTCCTGATGATGGACATGGCGGCTTCCAGCCTCCTGGAAGAGAACCTCGACCACCCTATCGGTCCGACGCTGTACGCGGTGTCGGTCATGCATTGCATGACGGTCTCACTGGCGCAGGGTGGCGAAGGACTGGGAACGATGTGGGGGGAACAGACGGCGCAGGAATATCTGAAAGAGGCTGGGTTCTCCGACATCCAGTCCCATCATCTGGAAGGCGACCCAATGCACGTTTTTTACGTCGCGCGGGCTTAGATTGATTTTGACTGGCGGTCCAGTGACAGCATCAGCGGAGGCACCGGACGCACTGCTTCTGATGCTGGGCGTTGGGCCGATCCAGCAGGTGCGTGGTCAACAACCGCACGTAGACTGGTATGACCCGATGAGGGCTGACTGATGGCAGGTAGAAGGGCAGGAGACCAGCTCCTGCCCTCACCAATCCGCCCTGTCGTACTACTCAGTCCGTTGGCGTCTCCAGCATCTGCTGTGCGGATACCGCCTCTTCCTCCGCCTGGCACGGAAACTGATGTCTGTGATGGATGACCCGCACCGCAAAGTCGTATGTGAAGTAGCTGTATATCCAGTTGCTCAGCACCATCAGCCGGTTGCGGAAGCCTGTCAGGTAGTAGATGTGCACCGCAAGCCACGTCAACCATGCCAGATAACCGGAGAAGCGCAGCCCTTTCACCTCGCCGACCGCATGCTTGCGCCCAATGGTTGCCAGGTTACCCTTATCGCGGTACCGGAACGGCAGTTGGGGCTTGCCGTGGATACGCCGCAAGATATTACGTGCTGCCCACGCCCCTTGCTGCATGGCTACAGGCGCGACTTGCGGAAGGGTTTTGCCGTCCTGCTCAAGACCGTTCAAGTCGCCCACCACATAGATATCAGGTAGGTCGGGGATATACAACTCCGGCGTGGTGGCAATGCGTCCGTTGCGTCCCGCAGGCAAACCGGGCAGGGCGATACCTGTTACACCCGCCGTCCAGATAACCACATAGCTGGGGATAAAGGTTCCATCTCTCAGACACACCCCAAAGGGCGTCACTTCTGAGACCGCACGAGATGTCATGACCGCCACTCCCATCTGCTCCAGCGTACGCCGCGTATACGCCGACAAGGAAGGGGACAGGTAACCGAGCAAACGGTCAGTGGCTTCCACCAGCACGATACGTATCTCTTCGAAGGCAACCTCCGGGTAGTCGCGGGCGAGAACGTGCCGTTTCAGCTCTGCCAGTGCACCCGCTAATTCCACGCCTGTTGGACCACCGCCGACCACGACAAAGGTGAGAAGCGCACGACGACGTGCTGGGTCTGCCGTGCGTACCGCCTCCTCTACCGCGCTCAGTACCCTGTCGCGGATGCGCATCGCATCGCCTAACGACTTCAGGGGGATAGCGTTCTCGCGGACGCCCGGGATCCCGTAGTCGTGCGAGGTGCTTCCCACCGACACCACCAGATAGTCGTACGATATCGCCTTACCATCCACCCACACGCGCTTGTCTAGCGGGTCTACCGAGTCCACATTGCCCATCCAGAAACGCACTCTCGGGTAGCGACGCAGTATCGCGCGGATGGGCCACGCTATCTGCGGAGCCTCCAGCCCGGCTGTTGCTACCTGATACAGCAACGGCTGGAACAGATGGTAGTTGTTTCTATCTATTAAGGTCACGTGCACACTACGGTCTCTCGCCAGATGTTTCACCGCGCTGAGACCCCCGAAGCCTGCACCGAGAACTACGACGTGTCTGGTCGCCACGATAGACCTCCTTTGCCACAGGGAGGTGGGATGCAACAGGCAAAGAGCTATTTATCTACACTAATTGTACCTCTTCCAGCAACAACAGGTCTCGACTTGGGAACTTTTTGCAGCTATGTAGATGTATAGAAGCATAGATGAACATCTTAGAATGGAGACACCCGAAACGAATGGATGAATCGACACTAATGCGCATAGCCAAAGCGATTGCCGACCCGACGCGCTTCGCTATCCTCAAAGCGATTGCGTCGCGGGAGGAAATCTCGTGTGGGCAGCTGGCGGAGCTGTTTCCCATCGCCCAGGCGACCGTCTCACACCACCTGAACGTGCTGATGAACGCCGGTCTGGTGGAGATGCGCAAGCAGGGTCAGCACCATTACTTCCGCTTACAGCGGAAGGCAGTGCGGCTCTTTGGCGAGTGGTTATTGCGTTCGCTGGCTGCTGAGACGCCGGATACTCAGGCAACAAGCGCGCATGTGTCGCGTGAAAACATACCTTCAGAAGGAGGATGAGAGTATGCACACACGATTCAGCCTGTCGATTCTGGTTGCAGGTTTGCTCAGCACACTATGGGCATACCCTGTCGCTGCACAGACCTACCAGATCGACCCCGTACACACCTCGCTGGTGTTTCGGATAAAGCACATGAACACCGCCTACGTCTACGGTCGGTTCAATCAGGTAACCGGCTCTATCACGGTAGATGAGCGCAACCCTGCGCGCAGTTCGGTTGCTATTGAGGTGGACGCAAGCAGTGTGTTCACCGCAAACGAACAGCGCGATAACCACCTGCGCAGCCCGGACTTCCTGAACGTTCGGCAGTTCCCCACCATTACATTCAAGAGCACCGAGGTACGCCGGGTCAACGCGAACACGGTGCAGGTGAAGGGCAACTTGACGATACGCGGCGTCACTCGCCCTGTTACCGCCAACGTCACCTTGACGGGCAAGGGCAAGAACCCGCAGGGGCGCGAAATCATCGGCTTTGAGACCACTTTCACCATCCGTCGCAGTGAGTTCGGCATCCGCTACGGCTTGCCTGCACTGGGCGACGAGGTGCGTATAACCCTCAGTGTAGAAGCGGGGCGACAGTAGGAGAGGCGAACGATGTCCTTTTTCGCACAACAGCTCTTCTGGGGAGCGCTGCTCCCCGCGGCTATCACGTTTGCCGTTCTGGTAGTGAGCTGGCGTGCGTGGCGAAGGGATGGGGTGCCCACGCACTGGGGCACCCCACTTGCCCTCGCTTTGGGGTATCTTTTTGCCCACTGGCGTATCATCGGCTTACCGATAAGCTTTCCCCCTGTGGACTCGAACGAGTGGCTGTTCGTTGTGGCGATTGTTGTCGCAGTGTGGGGCGTTGTCGAGCATTTCGCCTCCAGGCGAACTCTGCTGCGCGATGCGGGACGTGCCGTGCTGGTAGTGGTCATCTCGTGGCTGGTGCTGCGTCCACTGATGGGTAACCTCTGGCAAGGAGCGTCCGCACCCCTCTGGTGGCTCTCGCTGGCTCTGGGCTGGTGGTTGTGGTGGAGTGTGCAGGCACGTCTGTCAGCCAGTGTACCGGGGCTGTCAGTGCCGCTGGTACTGTCGATGGTGGCTGGCGGTGGCGGCTTTGTGCTATTGTGGTCCAACAGCTCCTCGCTGTCGCAGTTAAGCGGGGCGGTCGCGGCGGTAACCGGCGCGATGGTTCCCCTGATGCTCTGGCGAAGCAGAGTTAGCATCGGCTCCGAAGGTGTTGCCTTTGTGGCCGGGGTGCTCGGACTTGTCTGGGTCAACGCGATAGCCTTCGTGCCGGTTCCTGTGTGGCGTATCGCCGCGCTGGCAGTCGCCTCCTTGACCCCGTGGCTTGCTCTACTACCCTGGCTGAAGCCAAAACCCGCGTGGCTCACCGTTACGGTGTGTGCGGTCATGACGGCAATTACCCTGGCCATGGTCATGCTTCCAACCTACCGCGCCTACATCGCCTCGGCAGGGGCGTACGGATATTAACCTCCCGAGAAGGAGTCCTCTCTGCAGGCGTCTTATACAGCTGCCTGGAGGAGGAAAAAGATGCCTGCGAGATTGCCACGTCTAAGAGTTTTTCGCGACGCCGCGCATCCGTGCAGCGGGCGCTATCTGGTGACCGATAGGGGACGGCCCTTCTTTTATCTGGGTGATACCGCCTGGGAGCTGTTTCATCGCCTTACGCGCGAAGAGGCTGAACTCTATCTGAAAGACCGCGCCGGTAAGGGTTTTACGGTCATCCAGGCGGTTGCGCTGGCGGAGTTCGACGGGTTGGGTACACCCAACGTTTACGGACACACTCCCCTGCGTCACAACGATCCTACTCAGCCCAACGAGGATTACTTCCGCCATGTGGATTTCATTGTGAGCAGGGCAGAGGAGCTGGGGCTGTACATCGGTATGTTGCCCACCTGGGGCGATAAGGTGAACAAAAAGTGGGGTGTCGGTCCCGAGATTTTTACCCCTGACAACGCCCGCATCTACGGCGAGTTCCTGGGCAAGCGCTATCGGGGGAAACCCATCATCTGGATTTTAGGGGGTGACCGCCCGATAGAGAACGAGACCCATCTGGCGATATGGCGGGCGATGGCGGACGGACTGCGCAGGGGCGATGGTGGAGAACATCTCATCACCTACCACCCGATGGGTGGGCAGTCCAGCTCGCAGTGGCTGCATGAGGAGGAGTGGCTGGATTTCAACATGCTCCAGTCAGGACATCATGCCCGGTTCGTTCCCAACTATGAGATGATCGAGCGAGATTACCACCGCAAGCCCGTGAAGCCGTGTATGGACGGCGAGCCGCGATACGAAGACCATCCCATCAACTGGGACCCGAAGAACGGCTGGTTCACAGACTACGACGTGCGTCAGGCGGCGTACTGGGCGTTGCTGGCAGGTGCGCATGGGCATACCTACGGCTGTCATGACATCTGGCAGATGTATGAACCAGGCAAGCGACAGCCAATCTCCCATGCACGCACCCCGTGGAAAGAAGCGCTTCACCTGCCCGGCGCGTCACAGATGCGCCACGTGAAGGCGTTGATGCTCTCTCGTCCGATGCTCTTGCGTGTGCCTGACCAGTCGCTGATAGTCGGCGACGCGGGCAAGGGCGCAGAGCACGTTTGCGCTGCGCGAGGGGCAGACGGCAGCTATGCCTTCGTCTACCTGCCCGTGCCCAGGGCGGTGACTGTGAACCTTGAGAAGTTAAACGGCAAGAGCCTGCGTGCGTGGTGGTTCAACCCGCGCAACGGGCAGGCACAGCAAATTGGCGAGTTTGCCCGACGTGGCGAGCGCACGTTCACCCCACCCGGCGGCGACTCGCGCGAGGAGGACTGGGTTCTGGTGCTGGACGAAGTGGGTAAGCGTTTCCGAAAACCGGGAGATTAAAGGAGGAGCTCATGAAAGCACCTCTGCAGGTACACCCGAAGAACCCACGCTATTTCACCGACGATGGGAAGCGTGCTATTTACGTAACCGGCTCCCACACATGGAGTAACCTGCAGGACATGGGCATATCGGACCCGCCTGCGCCGTTTGACTTCGACGCCTATCTGCGCTTCCTCCAAAGACACAACCACAACTTCATTCGGCTATGGCGGTGGGAAATGCCAAAATGGCGACTCCGTGGACAACGGGATAGCTTCTGCGAGCCACACCCCTGGGCGCGAACGGGACCGGGCACGGCACGAGACGGGAAGCCGAAGCTTGACCTGACGAAGTTCAACGATGCCTATTTCCATCGCTTGCGTCAGCGCGTGTATGCGGCGGAGAAGCGGGATATTTACGTCTCGGTGATGCTTTTCGAAGGATGGAGTGGGGAGGAGGGCTGGCAATACCATCCCTTTCACCTGGATAACAACATCAACGGCATTGACGCGAAACACCTGGATTACTACACGCTGAAGAACCCGCAGGTGCTGGCGCTGCAAGAGGCATATGTGCGCAAGGTCGTGGATACGGTCAATGCTTTCAACAACGTGCTCTACGAGGTGTGCAACGAGGCAGGCAACTACTCCACCGAATGGCAATATCACATTATCCGCTTCGTGAAGGATTACGAGAGCAAGAAGCGCAAGCAGCATCTGGTAGGGATGACCTTTCAGCACGGTAGAGAACGTGGTAGTAATGCCAACCTGTTTCGCAGTCCCGCCGACTGGATTTCGCCCAACCCCGATGGTGGTTATCGCAACGATCCACCGGTCAACGATGGGCGCAAAATCGTGTTGAACGATACCGACCACCTGTGGGGCGAGGGAGGCAACCCGCGGTGGGTGTGGAAGACCTTTACACGTGGACATCACCCCTTGTTCATGGACAGGATAGCCGAGTTAACAGGACGCATTGTAGCATGGGCAGGACAAAAGGGCGAGGACATTCCGGGCGCAGACGCGATTCGCAAGGCGATGGGCGTCACGCGCAAGGTAGCTTCTCAGATAGGCCTGGCAGAGGCGTTGCCCTTGCCTGAACTGGCATCTACGCGCTATTGCCTCGCGGTGCCGGGCAAGCAGTACGTGGTCTACCTGCCCGAGGGCGGCGAGGTGAACATCGACCTCTCCGGAGCGAAAGGCGTCTTCAAGGTGCAGTGGATACATCCCGTAGAAGGTTCGGTCCAGCCTGCACAGCCGGTGGAAGGAGGGGCGCAGCGCTCCCTGAGAGCACCTTTTGAGGGACATGCGGTAGTGATATTGAAGGCAGCTTAGCGCTAGAAAGAAGGACATAACAACATGAGCGAGCGCATCGGCATCATCGGACTGGGTATGATGGGCAGATATTATCTGCAACACCTGCGCGAGGCAGGTTACGCCGTCTATGCGCTGGATGTGGACACCGGACGCCTCGCGTGGGCGCAGGAGCAGGGCGCGACAGTCGCAGGTAGTCCCAGGCAGATCGCGGAAGCCTGCGAGGTTATCCTGCTGGCGGTACCGGGCAACCGTGAGGTGCGTTCAGTGATGGAGGGAGAGAAAGGCATCCTCGCGGCATTGCGCCCCGAGCACCTGCTAATCAATACCAGCACCACGCATCCCCATCTCGACGAGGAGATGGCTCAGCGATGTGCGGAAAGTGGTTCAGCGTGGGTAGACGCCCCGGTCACATGGCGTCCGCAGGGGCTTATCGTGATGGTAGGAGGCGAGCCGGAGCACGTCGCCCGCGCCACGCCGATACTGGAAGCCTTCTCTTATAAGGTGGTGCATGTGGGCAAAACAGGCATGGGGCAACGGCTGAAAGCGGTGAACCAGCTGGTCGGGGCGTGTCAGCTGGCTGTGTGGTGTGAGGCGGTGGAGTTCGCGCGAGGTATTGGGCTGGAGCCGGAACTGATACGCGACGCGCTGGAGCTACCTGTACCCAGCAGCGTGCTGGGCGAGGATTTTGCGGGCAACGGGCAGCTGGCATTGCACTACAAGGACCTGGGCTATATCCTCGAACTCGCGCACGAACACGAGACCGCCATTCCGCTTACCAGCGTAGTGCACGAAGTCTTCAAAGCAGTCAAGCGCGCTGGCGAGCCTCACTGGATTCAACCGGGCATCGTCACCTACTGGAGGAGGTTGAATCGCCCGGGTTAACCAGTCGGCGAGGCTACTACACTACTTTACCACACAAGGTTACACAGCCAGTGCAGGCTGGCTTCGTCTGAAAAGGAGCGGCTTCAGCCGTAAAGACTCTTCAATCTGGCGAAGTCGGCTTGGTAGGAACCTCGCTCTCCACCTGCTTGCATTGGAGGGTCGCGCTCCGTCGCGACCACACACCGAACGGCTCGGCAGGAGCCTCGCCCTCCCTAAGAAGGAACCTTGCCAGACCGGTAGCACAACATAACTTTGTTTATTTTCTCAAAATTCATCAATGGTGGGGAGGCTGCACGAACGCTTTTCACCCTATTTTGTCATGCTGAGCATCAGCGAAGCATCTCAGAGTAGCGGTACAGCGAGATTCTTCGCTTCGCTCAGAATGACAGCGAGCGAAACTGTTTCGCCCATATCCAAAATAATCACGGTGGTCAAGTGCTACTGTCGTGCTGTACCCTTTCACTGCGAAAGTATCTAATCGTACGTCCCCAGCTCCAGCCCCTTTTGCACGAAGTAGCGATAGGTCTCGTAGTGCACCGTGTTGGGAATAGAGTGGTCGCTGTGCAGCACGTAGCCGTAGTTGCCCTTCACGATGGGGATTTTTGCCTCCAGCTCGGCGTCTATTTTGCGCTTGTCGTTAGAGTAGAGCACGCGCACGTCGATGCCGCCCATGAAGGAGAGCCTGTCGCCGAAGTTGCGGTACAGGCGCACCAGGTCCATACCCGCTTTCACTTCAATCACCTGCAGGCAATCGATGCCCGCCTCGATCATGCCCGGCACCAGTGGCTCTACATAGCCGCAGGAGTGCATAATCACCGGCAGCCCCAGACTCTTCGCGTACCGGATGGTCTTGATATGCCCCGGCTGTACGATTTCTTTGTACATTGCGGGCGACATGAAGGGACGCCCTTTAAAGCCCATGTCCTCGTAGAACCAGACGCCGTCTGGAAGCCCCTCCTCCGCGAAGAGGATTTCCATGAGGCTAATGGTCAGCTCGGCGTAGGTGTTGACCATATCCTTCACCCAGTCGGGGTCGTCTATCATGCCCATCAGCATATACTCATGACCGCACACGGGGTGCATCAGTTCGAACACGTTCACGCCGGACCAGCAGAAGAATCTCTGCTTCTCCTGTGCATAGCGACGGGTATTGCGGTAGGCTTCGAAGTTGATACGCCGGCGGTCTGGTGTTAGCTTCGGTTTGATATGTTCCTCCCATGCACGACGGTCTTTTACCAGAAAGTCCACATGCTCCGGCGTGGAGTCGTGCAGTTTGTGGCGGCGTAGCAACGCGCCGTTTCCATCGCGCACGAGGATGGTTTCCTCTGTCTCTTCCACCACTTCCGGCACGTAGTCCATGTCGGCAACCATATTGAAGGGCCAGCAGAGCTCTAAATCGTAGCCGAAGTGGTCGGCAAGATTTTCGCCTTCGCGGATGTAGCCTGCCTCCAGCCAGCTCCTGTAGGTGTCGCCCCAGAAATGTTCGAACACACCGATACGGTCTACCGGCTGGCGTTTCAGGATGTTGTGTATACGTTCCACGCTGGTTAGCGTTCCCATGGGTATTCCTCCGCTGTTGTATACGCCTTTGGATTATATTCCAGAGTTCGCGAAGGAAAACCTGTCCGCGGTACCGGGAGGGTGGTACAGTATAGCGGGAACGATTTTTTACAAAAAATTTTTGAAAGACTATCGAAACCACTGGATTTTTGCGGACAGATGCCGTATAATTTAGATAGACTAAGCACTACTGGACAATCCTATCGGCAGCACACCCAACTTCCCATAGGTCGGAGGCAGCACTGACCTATGGGGCTTTTTTTGTTTGTGCCCTGTACACCGGGAACCCTCCGCGCGAAGCACATGTCTAAAGTACCAGTAATGTCAGCACATACGCTCACTCACGGAGGTGATTGCTGTGCGACACCAATCATGGAGCCTCAGGGAACTGGCAGGAGCTCTTACGGTCATTGCTGCCGTAACGGTGCTGCTGTTGCCCGCGTTTGGACAGTTGCTGGTGCGCCCTCGCCCGCTTTACTGCCCCACGAACATGATGCAGCTGCTTCGCGCGTTCGAGATGTACGCTTACGACTATGACAGTGTGCTCCCCGGTTCGTACGCGTACCCAAACACCTGGGGACAGTGTCCGATGTGGACATGGATGGACCTGACGTATCCCTACATTCGCAACTTTCTACCCTACGCTTGCCCCAATGCGCCTCAGCTGTCCTTCGTGCGGGATGGTGGACGGCTGCACTGTCCTCCCATCGCTTCGCTATACGGTGTACCCCTTGGCCGCGAGCCGGGAACGACTGCAAGGCCCTGGCGCCTCGGCTACCTCTACAACGAGGGGTTGAACGACTCGAAGTACTGTGAGCGATGCGACTGCGCCGTGGGGCTCGACTGCTACCACGGCGTTCTGGCGTATTCGCATTTTGACGGAAGCGTGGATGATGCAACTATGGATGTGGGCGTCTCCGTACTGGCGGTTGAGGACCCTGCCAATACTATCGCGCTGTCCGATGGCAATCCGAATTGCGACAAAACCGTTGTTACCACCAACATGGTCACCGTATTCCGCTATCCGCGTGACACGGATGCGGAATATGATGCCAAAGGCAATTACTACCCCGGAAGCGGTTGCTATACCACGACAGGCGAAAAGATTGGCCGCCTCGACAAGAGGCACGAAGGCGGCGCCAATGTCGGTTTCGTCGACGGACATGTGCAGTGGCTAAGACAAACAACCCCCAACCAGTGGACCCGCTACCTTGATTAGGAGGGAAGGGCAAATGAAAACTCGCTGGATACGCACCACAGAATTACTTGGAGCGCTGGGTATTATCGCAACAGTGGTGGTTCTGCTGATGCCCGCGCTTGGACAGATACGGGTTCGCCCCCGTCCGGTATGGTGTGTGGGACACCTTATGCGGTTGGCCAGGGCGATACAGATGTACGCTCAGGACTTTGATGATGTACTCCCCAGTTCCTACAGCTACCCGAACGGGTGGGGCAATTGCCCGATGCTAACATGGGCGGATCTGATATATCCATACGTTGGCGATATCAACGTGTACCGATGCCAGGCTCGCCCGGCGTTTTTCTATGTCCGGGACTCGGGACGCCTTGGTTGTGCCGATATAGCCATGATGTATGGAACCCCGCCTGGCAAGGAACCCGGCACGACGGCGGCTCCCTGGGCGCTTGGCTACCTGTATAACGAGTCCTACAACGACCGGGCGTACTGTGACCTCTGTGACTGTACAACGGGGATCGATTGTTTTCATGGCCTGGTTGCACGTTCTGTCTACAGCCCGACTATTCGCGACACCGTGATGGACATGGGCGCCCCGATCAGCGCGGTAGCAAATCCGGCAAACACGATTGCTCTGTCGGATGGCAATCCACCCTGCACACTGCGCTACCTCCAGTCATTTTCAGCGGTCACCGTCTTCCGGTTTCCGCGTGACACCGACGTAGAGCATGACACGCGGGGTAATGCATATCGCGGTACAGGGTGCTACACACCCGGCGGAGAGAAGACGGGCAGGGTGCATAAGCGCCACTTCGCAGGCACAGAGACAGGAGCCAATCACGCTTTTCTGGATGGGCATGTGCAGTGGCTCCGTCAGACGACGCCCAGCATGTGGACGCGCTACGACGATTGAGTAAACTTCTTCGGTGTGCGTCTTGTAGCCCGGGCAGACACGGGGGATGTCCTTACCTTTCATTCGCCATGCAGTAGGGAACCCCCGTGTTTGCTCATGCTGGTCTTTTTTACCGGTGCAACTTCTGAGGACGTAGCGTGTCATAACAAATGGTGCGGATACAGGTCGTCTCCGTTCAAAGGCACTCTGTGTTGTACACAAAGGATTCGTCCACTGCTGCTGTGAAGTGAGTGATAGACATCGCCGGGAGGTGGCAAGCCATGCCCGAGCAAGGAGAACCGAACCTCGTTCAACAGCGGCTGGAGCAGCTGGAACGCCGGATGGAAGAGCTGGCACAGCGGCTGGAACGAATAGAACAACAGGCGCGTCCTTCTGCGCCTCCGGAATCTGCGCCGTCTGCCAAACCCTCAGCTCCGGCAGCACGCGATGTGATTGCTGCTCAGCCGGTTATTCCACCGCCGCCGATTATTCCCCCACTTCCCGAGGAAACCGTTGCCCGCATTACTCCCGAACCCTCTGAGACGCCTCCTCCAGCCGAACCCGCGCCTCCGGTCACTCCGATAGCGGCTGAAGTAGAGCAGGGTATCAGTGGATACTGGGAGCAGCTGGTGGGAGGCAAAGGTGCGCTGTGGCTCGGTTCTATCGCCACCTTCTTTGCGCTCGCCTTCTTCCTCGCGTACACGTGGCAGTTTCTGGGCGACGTGGTGAAGCTGATTCTGGGGTTCGCAGCGGGCGCAGCTCTGCTGGTATTCGGCGAACACTCGCGCAAGCGGGTAGAGCGATGGTTCAGCGAAGGCATCTCGGGTGCAGGCATCGCGGTGCTGTACCTCAGCATCTGGGCTGGAGCACAACGGTATCACCTGTTCTCTTTTGAGATTTCCTTCGCGCTGATGGCGGCGACCGTTTTTCTGGGGGTCATGCTCGCTCTGCGCTACGACGCCATGAGCCTCAGCGTGCTCGCCACCGTCGGCGGCTTCCTGACCCCGGTGTTGTTGCGCTCCGAAGGTGGAGCGTCCGCCAGCCCCTATCCGCTTCTCACCTACGTGACGGTGCTGAACGCGGGTATCCTGGCAGTGTCGCTGTACCGGAAGTGGCGCGCGCTGGTGTGGCTGAGCTTCTTCGCTACCATCCTGCTGGTGCTGGGCTGGGCGGTGGATAGCTATCAGGAGCGTTTCCGCTGGGCGGTTTTTGCCTACGTGACCCTGAACTTCCTGCTGTTTCTCGGATGTGCCTGTTTCCGCAGTCTGGTGCAGCGCGTCAACACCGAGGCGGAGGAAATACTGCTGGTGTTCGCCGATGCGGGTGTGTACGCGCTGGCTGGCTATGCCCTGCTTGGTGAAGCGCTGGGGAGTTATCCTTCAGCCTTCGCCCTCGCCCTGACGGTGGTGTTTGGTGCTCTCAGCGTGCTCGTTCACCACAGGGTTCCCCAGAACCGCAACCTGCAGGATAGTCTGGGCGGACTGGCGCTGTTCTTCCTCACCATTGCAGTGCCCATGCAGCTGAAGCAAGACTGGTTAGTGGTGGGGTGGAGCGTGCAGGCGGCGGTGCTGGTTGCGTTAGGACTGCGATTGAACAGCCCGCTGCTGCACTGCGCAGGACAAATCGTGTGGGCGATCGCCCTGATGGCTCTGGCGGTGGTTGTGCTCACTGTAGAAGCGGAAAGGCATCTGCTGTTCCTCAACGAGCGTGGATTGCCGCTGCTGGCGACGGTCGCGGCGACGGCGTGGATGGCTGTGGAAAGCCGACGGAGCACCACGTTGAAAGATGAACTCGCGCCATGGTATAGCGCACTGGCGACGCTGGGTGGAGCGTGGCTGCTGGCGCAGGAGACCACCCTTGCTGTGGAATGGCAGTCTTCCCGTCTTGGGCAAGCGTGGCAAGCGGTGGCGATGTACTCGGTCGCCATCGTGTGGGCGGTATATGCCCCACTGATACACCGTCTGGGTGTGAGGGTGAGTGACCTGTGGGTGCGCTTCTGCGCCCTGCTGATAGCGACTCTGGCGGCGGTACTGCCGGTGTGGGCGATGGTATCCGCGCCTGTGGAAGCCTGGACGCCTTTCTGGAACATCCGCTGGTTCTCCGCCTTGCTGGTGGGCATCTTGCTGGGAGTGCTGGCGCGGATGGTGGCGCGAGAGCAGGAGCGTGCTGTTCCCGAAGAGGCAGAAGCGTTTGGCTATCTGACCGTGCTGGTCAGCATCCTGATGTGGATTGCGCTTTCGGCAGAGGTATATCTGGGCTTTCGCGCATGGCGGATGTCCATAGACCCGCAGCTATGGGCAATCGCAGCATGGTTTGCGCTCGTGACGCTGTGGAGCCTGCTTGCCGCGCTGTTTGTCGCGCTGGGTATCACATGGAATCTGCTTGGGCTTCGCTTGCTGGGCTACCTGGCCGGGGGGTCGGCGGTTGTCGTGCTGCTGATGTACTCGCTATCCACTCTGCCCGGTTCATCTCTTTCCCCGGTGTGGATTCCGCTGCTGAACCTGCGTGCGCTGGCGTTTGTGACAAGCACGCTGGCAGCGGTATGGATAGCGGTGCTTCTCAGCCGTCGTCCCTCGCAGAGCACCCCGTCCGAGACTTCACTGGCGGGTGGCATCGTCGCGCTGGCGGTGGCGGTACTGCTCTGGGGCGTTACGCAGGAGACCTATCAGGCGTTCTACTACTGGCACGTCACGGGCGCGTTAACAGGCGACTGGCGGCGCATGGCGCAGATGGCGATTTCGCTGGTGTGGACGCTGTTCGGGGCGGTGATGTTAATCGTGGGCATTGTGCGCTCTCTGCAACCTGCGCGGCTTGCCGCGTTAGGGTTACTGGGTTTCACCTCGCTGAAGGTGTTCCTGTATGACCTGAGCTTTCTGGATACGCCAATGCGCATTCTGTCTTTCGGGGGTCTTGGGCTGACGCTGATAGCCATCTCCTGGCTGTATAGCCGGTACGGCATCGGCGGGACGGGTAGCCTGCGGCATACCTGAGTCGTTGCTACGGTTCCAGAAGGCGAGTAAAACCTTCCTGTTCGAAGTGCCTGTCGGTAGTGAGAGCCTCCGTGATGCCCAGCAGGCGCATGATAACGAAACTCACCGCATCGCAGAGGGAGTACGTTTTGTCGGGGCGCGCTTCAAGCAGGGTAAGGGCGGCGCGGTAGGTAGCTTCGTTAACCCAATAGACCTCGATGCCCGGATTGTTCAACAGGCTCTCCACGAAGTCGTATACTTCCGGCATATTCAGTCCACGCGCTCGACAAAGCGGTATGAACTCGGCCAGTACGTAGTCGTGCGTGACCAGGCGACTTGCTGTGCGAAATAGAAATTGCGCTCTCTGGTGCTGGACCTCATCGCGGTGATGGTAACAGAAAAGCCCCGACGTATCCAAAAACATTATTGTTCCTCCTCGTGACTGCTTCCATATTCGCGCACAAGGTCGGCATCGATACTTTCGTTGTCAGCACCTGTGGGGTATCCCAGACTCTGAGAACCCGCGAAGCGAAGCAGTCGCTCCCTCGCTTTCTGCCTCTCCTCTTCGCTCAGCTGGGGGCGCGGTGGGTTGACCTTCAGCATCATGTCCAGGATGTATTGCTCCACCGGAATGCCCTGCTTCCGGGCAATCGGTTCCAGCAGCTCCCACAGTTCGTCAGGCACTTCCACAACGATGGTTTTCATAGAGCATCCTTCCTCCTGTTTCGTCTTCTATGCTACTTTCTGCCCCTCGTTCGTTACCAGCAGCTGGTTTAGAGGCAGTGACCGCAGTTCCAGCGCAGTGAGATTCACCGTTTTGCTGGCGTCCTCGATCTCGATAGCGATGACACGGTTCTCTTCATCGAAGTCCAGTACGACGCCGGGAGCGATTTCTGCGGATTCGCTGCTCATCCCTTCGGTAAGTTTGATAACGAGCATGTCTGTATCAGGATGATATTCGAATATCACTTTTGTTCTCCCCCCTGCGGTCTAAACCTCCGGTCGAAGAAAGCGTTGTGCACCGTCTCACCATCCGGTTCCGTCACAACCCGCAAGTACCAGTTCGCTTCGGGAATGTATCCCCAGTGGCGGATACGTCCATTGGGTTGTATTTCTGTATGCACAGGTTGTTGTAGAACTTGCTCAATCCACTCCCATCTTAGATAGGGACGGCGTACCAGTACACTGGTAATGAAGTACTCGGTTGCTTTCACCTCTTGTAACCACCTCTTTAGTATAGCACATCCCGCTACGCGCAGCGAAAAGCGTACAGGTCGGCGTCGCGCAGCAGGAAGCGCAGGCGCACCGGTTTGCCCCGCAGGGAACGGATATCGGCGTCTTTCCAGCGTACATCTGCCTCCACCTCATCGCCGTACATCTCCACGCAGTCGTCCGCACTGAAGCCTTTGATAGGGTTGCCACGAGGGTCGGTAACCTCCACCTTCACACTGCCGACCGCAGAGGTCGCATAGTTGATTTGCAGCCGCTCGCCCTGCAACATCAGCGGCTTGGTAAGCACCTCGCCTCCTGAATACGGCGCATTTACCGACACAAAGCCGTCCAGCCGAAGCGTGAACCGCCGCACGCGAACAATCTGGTTGGGCAGGTA
>Ga0101941_1000690_pt1 | contig 44689 bp, 27 predicted proteins | sample DewCreD2012metaG_3_FD_75242 | JGI IMG/M metagenome (GOLD analysis project Ga0101941, IMG submission 75242) | Hot spring sediment bacterial and archeal communities from British Columbia, Canada, to study Microbial Dark Matter (Phase II) - Dewar... ... | reverse complement strand
CCTTGCTCCACGAGATGCTCGCTATCTTCGCATCCGTCACCTGACCGTCCCCAATCTTCGCCGTCGTCACCGCACCGTCGGCGATTTTGGTCGTGGTCACCGAGCCGTCCGCCAGCATCGCCGACACCACACCACCGCTGGCAATGGAGAAGGTGTTGCCCACCAGCTGTAACCCTGCGCCCGCTGAGTAGGCGGTGTCGTTGTCCACACCGTCCGCAAAGCCCGCTGGTATACCCACAATGCCCGACCAGGGCACACTCAACGCGCCGAAAGCCAGCTGGCTATACGGAACGCGGTTCACCTTCACGCGAGGAGAAAGGGTGGTATACGAGCCGCTTCCCGATGGGCGCACTGCTATCTGCAGATACCGCTCGTTGCCGTCCCACACAGACCCGAAGTCTAACTCGGTGGTGAACAGTCCGTTTCCGACGCTCACGCCGATGCGCGTGACGGTGGAACCCACCTGCGAACCACCCGAAACTGCTGTCCACAGTGAGAACTGGAAGTCGTAGTTGCCGTTGGCAGGGATGCCAGAGGTTTTGAGCATTCCCTGATAGGTAAAAGGTTGTTGCGCGAGGATGCTCCCCATGCAGCACAGAAGCAAGAAGAGCATCCCCACCGTGCGTGTAGCACGCATGGGAAACCCCTCCTTTTAATGAAAAGATGTCACCAACAGGCAGGATAAATCTGAGGGGTGGTCAGGAAGGTGGTGCTGTAACAGGTGTCCATCCCGGGATCTACCATGTCTGGTTGGCTTGTACCATAAATATTAGCATGGATACATATTTTTTGTCAAGCCTCCACTATGCTACTTGGCCACACGTGATTATTCGGATATAAGCGGAACGGTTCCGCCAACCCTGTCATCAGGATAGACTGGCTTCCCTGTCATTCTGAGCGCAAGCGAAGAATCTCGTTTTATCGCTACTCCGAGATGCTTCGCTGGCGCTCAGCATGACAAAAATGGACGTACTCTCTGTCATTCTGAGCGAAGCGAAGAATCTCGTTTTGCCAACACGCTGAGATGCTTCGCTGACGCTCAGCATGATAAGACGGCTCGGCAGGAGCCTCGCCCTCCACAAAGAATGAGATTTGGTGTACCGTTATAGGTTCCTTGCCAAGAGGTTGAGGAGGTACACGTTAAATTGAGAGCAGTGGTATCCTGGTGCCTAATCGGATGCGTGTTGGGCGTGTATACCGTCGTACATGCACAGGGGGAATCTGCGCTTAACGCTGGCTATGCGCCACCGCATGTTATCCAGGCATTTCGTCTGCGGTTTCAACAGAGAGATAACCGCTTGGGTTGTCCAGACCGCCGGAAAATGTCCGCCATCTTGAGAGATCTGGACACCGCCCTGAAACAGTACCCCAAAGACCCCCGGGTGAACTGGTGGCATGCGATGGCTCTGCGAGAGCTCGGGCGATATAAGGAAGCTGCAAAAGAGTTTGAGAGGATATGGCAATCTGACAGTCCAGTGCGTAGCGCAGCCTTCGCCTTTTTCGTCGCAAGCCTGTGGCAAGACGGACAGCACCGCAGGGCGTGGCAATACCTGAAACCATTCTGGGCTGACCTTATTTGGCAAAGGGTAGAGCCTGCTGTGACGACAGCTGCTCTGGCAGTTGTCACCTTTTTGGTGTTTTGGAAGCGCCCCGAAGCCAAAAGACTGCCACTTGTTATACTCGTGTTGGCATGGATTCTTTTCATGACGGAGGTCGTCCAATGTTTGTTAGCGTGGGGTGTCCAGGGCTACCCGTTCATGTCTCCAGATTATCCTCCAGGCGGATGGGTAGCACTTGGCACAGGATGTGTGGTTTGGCTATTGTTGTGGCTGGTGGCACGGCTTCTGGGTGCTGCGCCGCGCACGTCCGAGGGAATGTCGCCCATCGTGTCGGTGGCGTTCTCTCTGCTCTTGATGGGTGCACTGGTGTATGCGGTGCTGCGGGCTGGTTGGGCAGACCTCCGACCGGACAAAGTGCACCTCATCACGGAAAGCATGACCATACCATTTATGCTGTACGGGGTACTGAACGCTACCTTTGGAGCAATGGCAAAAGGCAGGTTCATGGTGCTCACACTCTACGCAACCTTGCGTGAATCTTTTGGAGGGCGCTGGGGCAGCACAGGGATTGCGCTGGCATGGATGTGGTACACCGTTCTCATGGTTTTCGGACACGGAATCCCTGCGTCTTACGGCGAGTTGCGAGGGATGGTGCTGTTTGCAGGTTGGGGTATCGCCGCAGCCCTGCTGTGGGAGGGATGTCCTTCGCGCTGGTGTGCTTACCTGCCCTACACTTTTTCCTCTCTATTAAGAACGGTTATCGCCGCGTTCAGGTCGTTGGGAGGGGTCATCCCCTAAAAGCGAAACCTTAGCAATTCTTCACCGCTTGCAGGAGCTGGCTCTTTTGTGCCACAATAAGATACGCGGCGAGCGTTGCACAGCGCCCGCCGCGATAGTATGTGTACGGAAGACCATTCTTTCTCCGTGCACCAACCCAGGCGTCGGCGCACATCTGACGCTGGACAGAACTTGAGGAGGAACACATCGTGAGGGCTGAGGTACCTGTAAAAAAGGCGCTGCCAGACTCTTTGACCCCGCAACGTCTGGTGGAGCTGTACCGCACTATGCTGCTGATTCGTCACTTCGAAGAGCAATGCGCCCCCGCCTACCGACAGGGCAAAATGGGCGGATATATGCATGTGTATATCGGGCAAGAAGCAGTTGCTACCGGATTTATCGCCCACCTCCGCGACGATGACTATATGCTCTGTTCCTATCGTGACCACGGTCACGCCATCGCGCGCGGCACCGACCCCCGCCGAATCATGGCAGAGCTGTTCGGACGCTACACAGGTGTGGCGAAGGGCAAAGGAGGTTCCATGCACCTGGTGGACGTGGAGCGAGGCTTTCTGGGCGGATACGGTATCGTGGGGGGGATGGTTCCGCTGGCGGTCGGCGTGGGCTACGGAATCCGCTATCGCGGCACCGACCAGGTGTGCTTGTGCTTTTTCGGCGACGGCGCGATGAACATCGGTCCCGTGCACGAGGCGTTGAATATGGCGGCGATATACAAGGTACCGGTTGTTTTTATCTGCGAGAACAACCGCTATGCGATGGCAACGCCGGTAGAGTTCGCCTCTGCTGTGCCGAGCCTCGCCGAGCGGGCGAAGCAATACGGAATGCCCACCAAGCAGATTGGCGGCATGGACCTGCTGGAGGTATATCGCGAAGCAGAGCAGATTATCCGCCATGTGCGTACCACGCCCGAACCCTTCTTTGTGGAAGTGTTGACCTATCGTTTCGAAGGACACGGCATCGCGGATAACCCCACCAATCAGGCTCTCTACCGCACCAAAGAGGAGGTAGAGTACTGGCGACAGCGCGACCCCATCGTGAACACCGCACGCTTCCTGCTGGAGAACGGCTTTGCTACCGAAAACGAACTGCTGGAGTGGGACGCCTATGCAAAACAGCAGGCTCTGGAGGCGGTCGCCTACGCCGATGCCAGTCCCGAACCCCCGCTGGAGGAGCTCTATCGGGACGTGTATACCGATATGGAGGTGCAGGAATGGCGGTAATCACCTATCGTGAGGCACTGCGACAGGCGTTAACCGAGGAGATGAAGCGCGATCCGGGGGTGTTCATCCTGGGCGAGGAAGTCGGGCGGTATCAGGGTACGTTCCGCGTGACCGAGGGACTGCTACAGCGGTTCGGCGAGATGCGTGTGGTGGACACGCCTATCTCCGAGTCGGGCATTGCGGGCATGGCAATCGGCGCGGCGATGATCGGCTTGCGTCCGGTGGCGGAGTTCATGACCTTCAGCTTCGCGCTGATTGCCGCAGACCAGCTGGTGAACCATGCGGCGAAGATACTGTACATGTTCGGCGGGCAGATTGCTGTGCCGGTAGTGTTTCGCGGACCAGCGGGCGGCGGAGCGCAGCTCTCTGCCCAGCATTCACACAGCCTCGAATCGTGGTATGCGCATATCCCGGGACTGAAAGTGGTCACTCCCGCCACCCCCGCCGACGCGAAGGGGATGCTGAAGACCGCCATTCGCGACAATAACCCTGTCATCTTCATGGAGCACGCGAAGCTGTACTCCACGCGCGGAGAGGTGCCCGAAGGCGACTACACCGTTCCGTTCGGCGTGGCAGATGTGAAGCGCGAAGGGCGTGACGTAACCATCATTGCCTATTCGCAACCGGTGTTGCTGGCGTTGCACGCGGCGGAGAAGCTGGCGGAAACCGAAGGCATCGAGTGCGAGGTGGTAGACCTGCGCTCGTTGCAACCGCTGGATATGGACACCGTGTTGCGTTCCATTCGCAAGACGCATCGGGCGGTGGTGGTACATGAAGACCACCGTAACGTGGGCTTTGGGGCGGAGGTGGTGGCGCGTATTCAGGAGTTCGCTTTCGATGAACTGGACGCGCCGGTGCTGCGCGTTGCCAGTGCGGATGTACCCATCCCCTATGCCCGCAATCTGGAGCGCGCCGCCTTCCCCAGCGAGGAAGATATTATCCGCGCGGTGAAGCGTGTACTGGCTTAAGGAGGAGAACGGATGGCACAGGTAATCATGCCCAAGATGGGCGACGGGATGACAGAAGGAACTATCCTGCGCTGGCTGAAGAAAGAGGGCGACAGCGTAGAGGTCGGCGATATCATCGCGGAGATAGAGACCGACAAAGCCAGCGTGGAGCTGCCGGCGGAAGCGTCGGGCAAGCTGGCGAACATCGTGGCAAAGGAAGGCGACACCGTGCCGGTCGGCGCGGTGATTGCGGAGATACTGGGTGAAGGCGAGCAACCTCAGGTTATCCAGCCTGCCCAGGCACCCGGCGCTGCGGAGGAACCTGTCCCGCCGAGTGCCCAGCCCGTTGCGCCGGTAGGCGAGACGATTCGGGAGGAGCCGCCCGTGCAGGAGCGCGTCAAAGCATCCCCGCTGGCACGACGCATTGCGCAGGAGGCAGGCATAGACCTGGCGATGGTGAGAGGCACCGGCCCCGGCGGGCGTATCGTGGAGCGCGACGTACAGCAGTTCATCGCCTCACGACAAGCCGCGCCCCGTCCGCCCGTTGCAGAGCCGGCACGTCCCGCGTCGACAGTACAACCCCCTGCCGGTGGACAACCGCTCAGCCGGATGCGCCGTCTCATTGCCGAACGCACCACGCTCACCAAGCAAACGGTGCCGCACTTCTATGTGACGATGGACATCGACATGGCTGAGGCAATGGCACTGCGCGAACGGTTGAACGCGGCGTTGCCCGAAGACGCACCGAAGCTCTCGGTCAACGATCTGGTCACCAAGGCGTGTGCGCTGGCTCTGGCGCGCTATCCGCAGGTGAACGCGCTGTACCAGAACGAACAGGTCTACCCGAGCAGTGAAATACATATAGGCATCGCGGTAGCACTGCCCGATGGGTTGATTGTACCGGTACTGCGTCACTGCGAGCGCAAGACTCTGCGTCAACTCGCAGTAGAGACGCGCCAGCTGGTGGAGAAGGCGCGAGCAGGACGCCTGACGCCTGATGAATACACCGGTGCGACCTTCAGCATCTCCAACCTCGGCATGTACGGGGTGGACGAGTTCATCGCCATCATCAACCCGCCTGCGGTGGCGATACTGGCGGTGGGTGCAGTGCGGAAGCAACCTGTCGCGCTGGACGACGATACGGTAGCGGTGCGTCCACGTATGAAGGTGACTATCTCGGCGGACCATCGTGCCCTGGACGGCGCCGTCGCCGCCGAGTTTCTGCGCGAGCTGAAGCGCATTCTGGAAAATCCGTACGTGATGGTGGAGTAGCCATCCGAAACCCTTGACAAGTAGACCAATTGTAGTATATACTTCGTATAGTATTTCGGGGGAGGGAGGACAATGACACGAGGACTGACCCATAAGCAGGAGATGATTCTCCGCTTCATTCTGCACTACACAAGAGAGAACGGCTATCCGCCTACCATTCGTGAGATTGGCAACCAGTTCGGCATTTCCAGCCTGCGCGGGGTAACCGTGCATCTGGATGCTCTGCAGCGCAAGGGCTACATCGAGCGCGAGCACAAAAGTCGCAGTATCCGCGTGGTGCATCCCGAGTTCGCACAGCACCTGGAGAGCTCGCCCGACGTGGCGATGCTACCGCTGGTGGGAACGATTGCCGCAGGTACGCCGGTGCTGGCGTCGCAGAATATCGAGGCGCTGGTGCCGGTACCGCGCGAGATGGTGCATAATATCGAAGGCGCGTTCCTGCTAAGGGTACGGGGCGACTCGATGGTGGGCGAGCATATCCTGCCTCGTGACTTGGTGATTATCAAACCGCAGAGCACGGCTGAAAACGGCGAACTGGTTGCGGTGCTCATTGGGGATGAAGCCACCATCAAGCGCATCCAGTACGACAACGGCAAGGTACGCCTGCTTCCGGCGAATCCCGCATACGAGCCGATTGAGGTGCGCCCGGAGGAAACACGCGTGATTGGCAAGGTGATTGGGCTGTTGCGCTCGTACGATAGAGGGTTGGCGTATTGAGTGAGTTGATTCTACTCGGCGGTCATCTCCAGGCAGGGTTGCACCTCCTGTTTAATCAGCGCGTGGTATGCTGTTTGTAACCTTGCGACCACCGGGTGTACGTGAAGCGGCGCGCTATCCAGACGGACAACGGGCACAATCTCGCGCACCGAGCTGGTCAAGAATATTGCCTGTGCATGGGGCAGCAAGCTGGCGGGAATGCGCTCTTCGCGACACTCTATGCCCATCTGCTGGGCTATTTCGATCACCACCTGCCGTGTGATGCCCGCCAGAATGCCTTCCTCGAGCGGTGGGGTCAGCAGGCGTTCCCCGTGCCATACGAACACGTTGCTGAGCGCGCCTTCGGTCACGTAGCCTTCGCGGTTGAACCATATCGCCTCGTCCGCCCCCTGCTCCTTCGCCAGCTGTTGAGCCTCGATATGCCAGGCGTAGTTGCCCCATTTGGGCTGTTCTCCTGTTACTCCGCGTGGATCGGGCAGCAGCACCGCGGTGATGCCAGCCTGCCACTTCGCGATTTGCTCCGGGCTGATACGTTCCGCCAGCATAAAACAGGTTGGTGGAATCTCCTCCGAGCCAGCGGTCACCGTGATGCGCAGGCGGGTATCTCCCTCGAAGAAACCGTTTGCCTTCAGCAGGCTGGCAATGGCGTGCCGAACCGTCGGAGTGCTGAGGTCTATCATCTCCCGGCTGCGTGCGAACAGGTGCAGTCTCCCCATCCAGCGACGCAATCGCTGCAGGTGTTGCTCCAGGCGGAAAGGATGTCCGCCATAACAGCGCAGGGTTTCGAACAGCGAGGCTCCGTGCAGCACCGCCGTATCACGCACCGGCAAGAGAATCTCGCTTTCAGTGCACAGCCGGCCGTTGTACCACGCCCATCTGCTCATGCGTTTCCTCTTTCTGCAGCGTGCGGATTGCCTGAAACCATCCCTTCGCTTTGACCAGCGTCTCCTCATATTCCTGCTCGGCGTCCGAATCGGCGACAATGCCTCCGCCCGCATAGAAGGTAATCTTCCCGTCGCGCACTACTGCGGTGCGAATGGCGATGTTCAAATCCACGCTCCCGTGAAAGCCGATATAGCCGATGGAGCCGGTGTACACCTCACGGGCGACGGGTTCCACCTCCTCGATAATCTGCATGGCGCGTATCTTGGGCGCGCCGGTAATACTGCCGCCGGGGAATGTTGCCCGCAGTAAGGTAGCTATGTCCACCTCAGGACGCAGAACCGCTTCCACCGTGCTGGTGAGGTGGTACACCTGTGCAAAACCTTCCAGCGCCATCAGCTCGGTAACTCTGACGGTGCCGGTTTGCGCCACACGCCCCAGGTCGTTGCGCTCCAGGTCTACAATCATGATATGTTCTGCGTGGTCTTTGGGGCTGTGTAACAGCTCGTCGGCATATCGCAGGTCCTCGCCGACGCTTTTGCCTCGTGGACGTGTGCCTTTAATGGGGCGAGTTTGTACGCAACGGGTGAGGGGGCAAACGTGCAAGAACCGCTCTGGCGACAGGCTGACGACGGTGAAATCATCTGCTTGCAGGTATGCCCCAAAGGGCACAGGGCTGATAGCGCGTGCCCGCAAGAACAATCCAGCAGGAGAGCCTTTGAAAGTCGCCTGGAACATTTGCGCGAGGTTGACCTGGTACACATCGCCCGCCGCGATGTAGTCCTTGATGCGCTGGTGAGCCTGCGCGTATTCGCGTCGGCTCCAGTACGCCTGTGCCTCGTCGCAGTGGAAGGATGGGACAGAAGAGGGAAGCGGCGCGTCCAGAATGCGCTTCCATTGCGCAACGAGCCGCAGGAGCCTTTCCTGTGCTCGGCGGAGCCTGGCAACGCCCTTCTCGGGAAAGCCAGAAGAGGTCAGGATGACCTCTCGGCGAAGCAGGTCTATAGTGGCGATAGCATCGTAAAAGCCGAACCGGTAGAGCGGTAACCTGTTGGGCGCGGGGAGGCGGTTGGGGCAGGGTTCCACCAGAGCCTTGATACCGTAGTTCAGGAAGCCGATGGCTCCTGCAGGCAGAGGTGTGGAGTAGTCCACAGCTGGCAGATGGTATCTGTTCAAGAAGGTTTGTAGCAACCGCAAGGGATTACCCGCGATAAACCGGCTACCGTCCTGTGAATGCCACCACGCCCCGTGCTCAGTGCCTTCCAGAACACCGAACGGTTCCTGTGCCACGATACAATAGCGTGCCAGAGGGGTCTTACCTGCCGGAGAAGGTTCCATCGCGCTGTCCAGTACCACCGTGCCCGGCTGCTGCAGTGGCAAGCGGACGTATATCTCTTGCAGGGACAACCCGACTGGTAACAGGAGAGTTGTTTGCAGTACCTGCTCGCTATTATGTGTTGAGAAAAATCCGACAGGATGCATTTTATCTGTTCATCTTACCTGAGCCTGCGAAGGCTGGCCTCGTCTGTGAGGGAACGGCTTTAGCCGTGAATGTGCACACGTTACCGCTTGTTCACACGCTCACGCGCACGGATGGCCTATTATAGCACAGGGGAGCGCAGCTATGCTATCTCGCAGCGAAACCATGCATCGTCCTCAGCCGTCTGAGTAGGTGGGAATAGTGAGCAAGAGGTTATCCGTATGCTATAATGGAATAGAGCGTAAAGCGAGGTTACCATCAAAAATGAAACAGTTCCGGCGGATTCATTGCGTTGCGGTGCTCGTGGTCAGCCTGGCACTGAGTGGGCTGGCGACAGGTGTCTTCGCGCAGCCCAAAGCGGAGGAAGACCCCGAAGTGCGCATGGGCAGGGATGCGGCACAGGAGATCGAGCGCACCCTGCGTCTGGTCACCGACCCCGCACTGGTAGAGCGTGTCAATCGCATCGGGCAGGAGGTTGCCGCGGTCGCTAACGCTCTGGAGATTCCCGTCACCTGGGGCATCAACAAGCGGTCTCAGTTTACCTACACGTTCAAAGTAGTGGATGATAAGGACGTAAACGCTTTCTCACTGCCGGGCGGCTTTATCTATGTGAATAAGGGGTTGCTGGACTACGTGCAATCCGACCACGAGCTGGCGGCGGTGCTGGCGCACGAAATCGCGCACGCAGCGCACCATCATTTGCTGCGCCTGGGACAGGAGAACGAAAAGATTAACCGCCGGGTAACCCTGCCTGCGCTACTGGTGCTCGTGCTGTCAGGGGCACCTCCACGCGATTTGAGCAACGTGATGATGGGCGTTCAACTGTATCAGATAGCCAAACTCAACGGCTTCACCCAGGAAGCAGAGATGGACGCCGACCACGCGGCTATCTACTACCTGACGCGCACGAAGTATAATCCTGTAGGCATGTTGACCTTCATGGAGCGTTTGGCACGAGACGAAGCGCGCCGTCCTGAGAGACAGCTGGGCATTTTCCGCACGCACCCCCCTTCGCGAGAGCGCGCGCAAGCGATGCTGAATCTATTCAAGGAGCTGAACATCCCCGTGAACCGTCGGGCGGTGGCGCGTATTCTGCCGGTGGAGCTGCGTGAAAAGAACGTACAGAACCTTAACCTGACGGAGGTCTATCTGGATAGCGTGCCGGTGTTCGCTCCTGCGGACAGTAACGGCAAAAGCTCCGCCGAACGCGCCCGGCAAATTGGGGAGCGGCTGGATAGCCTGTTGAACGACGGTATCCAGATGTTTGACATCCGGCTATCCAGCGACAAGCGCACCGTCGTGGCTCGCAACAACCCGATATTAACCGTTGAGCCTGAGGACGCCGCCCTGTACGGTAAGAGTATGCAGGAGCTGGCGGAGCAGGTATCCAACGCCATCAAGCGCGCTCTCTGGAACGAGCTGATTCAGCGCGCCTACTGAATCTCTTTGATGAAGATATTGCGAAACTCCACCAGACTGCGATGGTTCTGCAAGCCGATATAGCCCCAGTTCGGACGGCGATAGAGCAGGTGGGTACGCGGTAGATTCGCGCTGAGCGCAGGGTCATCCAGGTCAATGTCGTGCACCAGATGACCGTTCCACACTACCCGCAGGTGTCTGTCTTTCAGCGTAATCTCCACCTGGTTCCATTCGCCGGTGGGCCTGGCGGGATTCAGGCGCGGTGTCACCACGCTGTATACCGCCGAGGTGCAGGTATTGCTGGGCGGACTGGTGCCATCGTCCTGAATCTGCAGTTCCATGCCCAGGCGCGAGCTCCTTCCGTAATGCGGTGCACGCAGGAAAATACCGCTGTTCCCCCCGGGTGAGATGCGGTACTCTAATCGGAGAATAAAATTGCGGTACATACGATTGGAGCGCAACCATCCGGTGCTCTCGCTCAAACCACTGCATACAATGACCCCATCCTGTACCGACCAGCAGGGGGGACCTACCTCTCCCCAGCCTTCCAGGTTTACCCCATTGAATAGCGACACGAAGCCTTTGGGTGGCTGTGGTGTACGCGGTTGAGGCGGTTTGCGTCCGGCACACCAGTACACCGCGTTCAGCACCATCTGCTGGAAATAAGGATGATTCCACGCGGAAGGCGCGTGCCCCAGAGCGGTGATAAACACTTTTCCTTTGCCTGCCTGTCCTGCCCATGCCAGCGGTTGACCGTTCCGCTGACGGGCGATGACCTGCGTTCCGGCAGGCTGACCACCTTCGCTCTGGATAAGCGCATCGGTTATCTGGAAGGGAGATACTCCCTGCACTATCGGATGGCGCGATTGCTCTATTTGAACCACTACGTTACCCACTGTCCCCTCGGCGGCAGGCGATGCCGGGCTGGTATGCAGGTAAACCACTCCGCCGCCGCGCTGGATAAACTGCTGGAGTGCCTGCTTTTGCTCCTCGTTCCATTGCATACCTGGTGCAAACAGCACTACTGCGTCGATGTTCTGCAGACCTTGCGGGGACAGCGTGTTCGCGTCCCTGCTGAGAGTGAACTGTATCTCATCATGGCGTTTTAGCAGCCACGAAAGCATCGCGGAGGGTGTTGCCACGTCATGTCCATTGCCGGCAACGATGGATAGCACCCGAAGCGGTGCGGCAAGGGTAGCATTCTGCAGGAAGAGCAGTCCAACGATACACGCAATGGGTAGTCTTTTCGGTACCACGCTCCTCATTCCTTATCACCTCACAAGGAATGTTCGCTTTCGAAGGTGCTCATCCTGCTTTGCAGGAGAGACAGGGTGCATGAAGCACCCTGTCTGAAGAGGGAGATTAACGCGGGCGGGGAACCAGCATACGCAGTTGCTGTAACTCCGCTTCCAGTCGCTGGATACGCGCCTCTTGCTGTTGAATCATTTCCTGCTGCGCCTGCACGGCGTTCACCAGCAGAGGAATCAGCGCCTGGTAGTTCACCGACAGCGTTTTTTCGGCGTCACTGCCTTCCTGCACTAATTCGGGGAAAACCTCACGCAGTTCCTGCGCGTTGAACCCGTACTGCAACGTCTGGGGCAAGCGTTCGTCTCGCCAGTAATATGACACAGGGTGCAGGCTTAACAGGCGTTGCAATTCGGTGGCAGGGGTTAGTGACCGGATGTCCCGCTTCAGCCTTGCATCCGAACGCGCCACGAGCAGGTTGTAGCGGATGCCGGCGCACGCGATGTCCCAGGTGGCTAAGCCTCCAGACCAGCTGTCGGGCCAGTCGGAGTAGTAGCTCAGGTCTCTTCCTGCGACAACAGCTCCGATCTTGCCCTGTCGTGAGTAAAAATAACCGCCTCCGCCCGTTGAGAGGTTATAGCCCACAACGCCCCAGCCTGTTGGGCTTTCGCTCACCCCGGCTACGCCCTGGTTGGCGACGTTGGTGGCGGTGGCGTGGCCGAACACCCCGGTGCCGTATCGGGTTTCAAACCAGCCGGCATACGAGCCGAAATCAGCGCTGTTGTTTACGCGGAAGGCGGTGAAGTCGGCGGCGTTTCCAACGAACGGCAGTGTGAGCTGGTCGCTCGCCGGCACCCAGCTGCCGCCGCTCCACTTCAGTACCTGTCCACTAGCCGGAGCTGCCGTCGAAACTGGCTTCCCTTGCAAACCGACCACCGTCGGATTAGGGTACGAACCGCTCAGGTCGCCGCCTGCCGAGCCAATGGGCGGAAAACCGCTTGGTACGCCGGTCACGCCGCTCCAGGGTACGCTTGACGCGAAGTAACTGTAGGGTACCGTCGCAACCATCACGCGAGGGGCTAATGTGGTGTACGATCCTGTGCTCGCTCCCGGACGCACGGCAATCTCCAGATAGCGGCTGGCACCGGTCCAAACACCTCCGCCAAAGCTCAGCTCAGCGGTGAACAGACCGTTCTGCACGTTCTGGTTGTCCAGCAATACATCAACGCCTACCTGCAAACCTGCTTCAGGGGCGTTGTACAGGCGGAAGCGGAAATCGTAGGTTCCGTTGGCAGGGATGCCCCTCTCTTTGAGCATCCCCTGATAGACAATCGGCTGTGCTCGTACCGTCAGGCAGAGCAAGCACAGGTTCAGCAAGGGGAGCAAAGTGCGTGCATAAGGCAAAGGTTTTGTGTGCACAGCTGATTCTCCTTTCCTGGATAATGTGGTGAATATGCTCGTAGGGGCAAAGAGAAGAAAAGCAGACGGAGGAGCCAGTGTTTTCTCTCGGCGCCTCAGAGCAATCTTCTTGCGGCAAGTTTACCATAGCAAAATAAAGTTTGTCAAGTAATGTGGGAGGGTGGCAAGGTTTCAGGGGCGATAGCATACAGCAAACGACGAAAGGAAGCATGGTCGCGGGTGCGCAGCAGGGAAAGGGTGAGGATGAGCGCTTCAGGATACAGGGGAGGTCTGCCTCGCGTGCGAGGCAGGGGGTGGCTTTGGCAGAAGCGTTGAACGAGCGCGTAGATGACCGTCGCGCGGAGTGTGCTCAAGGTCGGATTGGTTGGGTAACGGTGTTTCATGTCACAGAGGATACCCTATCGCTCTCTATTTTTCGAACACCCTCGCACTGCGTTGACGATTGCCCCCAGAGGCGGTATAATTCATGGGTGTGAAAAAGCAAAAGAGGTGGCGCAACCATGATTCTGCCCAATCCCGATATGTTAAATCGGTTCAATAAGTATGCGCTGGTCATGCTGGCGGCGAAGCGTGCACGCCAGCTACAGGAGCAGGGCATCGCTCGCCGTGCGCTGGTAAAGAGCTCTTCCAGCAACCCACTGACCATCGCACTGGAAGAGATTGCTGCCGGGCGGTTAGTACCCAGCTTCAATCCTGAACCTCTGCCCGAGCTGATGGAACCCGAGGCGCTGGAAGCGGTACTGACCGCTGAAGAGTTCGAAGAGGCAATGGCGAAGGTTGTCGAGGCAAACCTTAAGGCTTCCGATAATGGTCATGAGGTATCTGAGGCCGAACCGGACATGGTGGAGACGGAAGAGGAAGCCGACGAGGATATGGCACTGGACGAGGACGAGCCGGACACGGGCGACCTGTTGGAAGAGGACGACGAGCAACGCACCCTCTTCGAAGATGAGCAGGAGCCTGCTGAATAGCCGAGACACGAGGTATTCCTATGCCGGGCGAAGTAGATTACTACGAGACGTTAGGGGTTAGCAGGGACGCGACGCAGGAGGAGATCAAACGTGCCTACCGGCGCCTTGCGCGTCAGTACCACCCCGATGTGAACCCCGGCGATAAACAAGCCGAAGAGAAGTTCAAAGCCATCAACGAAGCGTACGAGGTGTTAAGCGACCCCGAGAAACGCCGCGCTTACGACCTGTTTGGACGCGCAGGGGTGCGTGGGGGCACGGCGGAACCCGATTTCGGTTTCGGCGACTTCGGCAACATCGGCGACCTGTTTGACCTGTTCTTCGGCTCTGGAGGCGCGCGCACCGAGACGCCTCGTGCACAGCGCGGCAACGACCTGCGCGTGGATGTGGAGGTCACCCTCGAGGAGATTGCTTCCGGTGCACCCAAAACCATCCAGTACGCCCGCTTTCAGACCTGCACGCGCTGTGAAGGTAGCGGCGCGGAGCCGGGCGAAAGCCCCACCACCTGTTCCACCTGTCGCGGTAGCGGGCGCGTGCGCCACACACAGCATACCCTGCTGGGAACCATTTCTACCGTTGTCACCTGCCCCAACTGTCATGGAGAGGGCAGGGTTATCGCGCGTCCGTGCACCCAGTGTCGCGGCGAGGGACGGGTGCGCCAGATGGTGGAGCGCACCATCCGCGTGCCGCTGGGCGTGGAGGACGGAACCGCCGTGCAATTTCTCGGCGAGGGCGACTCGGGCAGGCGCGGCGGTGAGGCGGGCGATCTCTATGTGGTATTTCACGTGCGTCCGCACGAGCGTTTCGAGCGAGACGGCTCCAACCTGCACACGAAGTTAACCATCTCCTTTGCGCAGGCTGCGCTGGGGGCAACGGTGAAGGTGCGTGGACTGGATGAAGATATCGCGCTGGAGATACCGCCCGGCACCCAGCCCGGCAGTGTCATTCGCCTGCAAGGGAAAGGACTACCTAACCGTCGACAGGGCAGGGGCGACCTGCTGGTGCACATCAACATTCACGTTCCTACCCACCTGAACGAGGTGCAACGCGGGCTCCTGCGCCAGTTCGCCGCGGCGTGTGGCGAACGTTTCACGGACGTGCCCGAAGAAGAGAAGAGCTTCTTCGAAAAGTTTATCAGCGGACTGAAAGGCGAGAAGAGCTAATGCCCCTTGTCTTCCGCATGGCGTAACGCCTGCTCAAGGTCTGCTATCAGGCTCTCCGGCTGTTCCAGCCCAATATGCACCCTCAGTCCCCAGCGCTGTTCCCCATCGTAATCCTCAATAAGCATGGGTAGCGCCAGACTCTCGTAGCCTCCCCAGCTGACGCCGATGTGAAACGTCTTCAGCGCGTCGACCACCCCTACTGCCGCCTCGCGCGAGTTGTGTTTGAGAGTGAACGAGAACAATCCGCTGAATCCGCTCATCTGACGACATGCCAGCTCGTATTGCGGGTGAGAGGGCAAGCCCGGGTACAGCACGCGATGCACAGCGGGATGCTCGGAAAGCCATTGTGCCACTCTCAGCGCGCTTTGCTGGTGCTGGCGCAGGCGCGCAGGCAGGGTGCGTAGACCACGCAGAATCAACCACGCTGCGAAGGGGTCCAGGATGCCGCCTATGAGCGTCATCTCGCGGTGAATCGCCTCGATATGCTGGCGCGAGGTACACACCACGCCTGCAATCACGTCGCTGTGCCCGCCAAGGTACTTGCTCGCCGAATGCACCACGATGTCCACGCCCATCTGTATCGGACGCTGGAAAACGGGCGTCGCCCAGGTGTTATCGATAATAGTGGTGATGCCATGTGCCCTGGCGAACGCGCACACCTCCTCCAGCGGCTGCAACCACAGGTTGATGCTGGTAGGGCTTTCCAGATAGAAGAGGCGCGTGTTGGGGCGCAACGCCTGCTCGAAATCCTCCACACTCGTCCCCCGCACAAAGCTCACTTCCACGCCGAAGCGGTTAAGATAATCCTGTAGCAGTACCCGCGCCGGATAGTAAACGTTCTTGACACATACCACATGGTCGCCGCTACGCAGTTGCGACATCACCGCCGCGCTGATAGCTGCCATACCCGATGCGAAACACCGGGCTTCTTCTGCGCCCTCCAGCGCAGCAATCTTGGCGTTCAGGATGTCCGTGGTCGGGTTGGACTCACGGGTGTAGATATATCGCCCTGCTTTGCGTGACCGAGCCTCCACGCTGGGCGCGGTGAACAGACTGTTCTGAAAGATGGGCGGCACCACCGAGCCCATGTATCGCTCGGGGTCCTCGCCCCAGTGAATACATATCTCCTCAAACGACAGGCCGTCGATATCTTCGTTCACTGTGGATATACCTCAAAACGGGTGGTGATGTTTCTGACTGTTATGATACATCTTCGAAGCGCAAAAAGCCAGCTCTTCATGGATGGTCTGGTAAACGTGACCATTCCGTCAAAATCGGTCACAACAGAGCGTGACCTCCCATCGGTGCTTCGCCACGGTTAGATTGGCGGTTCGCCCGGAGGCATGGAAAGCGCCTCTACCTCCAGCAACTGCGGACTACTTTGCGCCCGTACTCCGAAGATGTCCTCCGCTTCTACTGAAACCCGGTATTGCTGGGGGGTACCAGAGAGGTTTGGGGACAGCGTGATGGTGGCACGGTAAATATCCTGCCCTGCGGAGTCCATCGTCAGGGAGGAGCGAGAGCCATCGGGCGCGACAACGACCAGTATTACCGCACGCACACCGTTATCATCTCGCACTTCCACGCTGGCCGTTGCCTGTCCCCCCGTAAAGCGCATCCGTGAGGGTTCTATCTGCAGGGAGCCGATACTGGGAGGTGTCATCGGCTGTGCTCCCGACAGGAACATGCCACACCCGCCCAGGCTCAGAGATAAAGCCAGCGCGAACGGCGCCATCAGAATGCGTCGTCTCATCCCGCTCCTCCCGTTAAGGTAGTATCAATTCGCACTCCACGTTCGCCTTGATCCAGTAACCTTTCCACGGCTCCAGTGTGTTGCGGATGCCGGGTATCAGGTTGGCGTCGTAAATCAGCACATACGAACCCCTGTTCGGATCGTTGGCGTCTTGCTGCCAGCCCCAGGCGTAGTCCTCTATCCATCCCGCCTGCTGTGCCTCCGCCAGCGTGAGTATCTGCTGGTCTTTGCGCACGCGGATTTGCTGTACATCCCACACAACCGCACCCTGCGCCTGCGTGACGCCGAACAGGTTCCAACCGGGCTGCAGGCGAATGATGCTGGGGGCTTTGACGCCCGACAGCAGACGCTCTACCGCAGCAGGCAAGCGCACCCAGTACGCCTTGCCCGGCTCCAGCGCAGTGATGTCGTTCGCTGTACGGTAGGCTCCCGCAACAGGGTCCCACCACGCGATGCGCAATTGTGCGGGGTCGATGCCCAGTACGCTGGCCGGGTTGGCATCCAGCGGAAGCATCGGCAGGGAGATGATGGACAGACCCGCCGGGAAGGTGCTGCCCAGCCGAAGCGGAGCCACCTCCACGCTCTGCAGGAGAGTGTTGTCGTATTCGTTCATCTCCTCAACGGTGTCACCGGGGTCTACCACCACGGTGATGTCCCGTGTCAACAGTCCCCGGTGCGCATCCCACAGTAGCGATACCGTCTGCGTCTGTTTCGGTTGCAGGGTGTCGATGTTCGCCTCACCGATATTTTGCGAACCGTACAGCAGGCGTACCAGCACGCCGTTTGCCGGTTCGTCGCCTCCGTTGCGCACGGTAACGCTCAGTCGGGTGCGCCCATCCTCTTCCGCAGCAAGCAGTTGCATCGGCGTCAGGTCGGGCAAGCCGAGTGCGGTTACCTGCGCTGCTTTGTCCAGCGTCACCCGCTCCATCCCCGACTCGGCGACTATCTGGAAGGTATAAACGCCCTTCGCAACGAACACGCGGTTATCTCCCGTGCCGTTCCACGTAATGCTGAACTGCCCACTGCGCGGGTCAAGACTGTATCGTCGTACGATAGCTCCAGTGTCGCTGGTGTCGGTTCCGGCGAACACGTTCACGCTCACGCTGGCGGTCTGCGACACGTTGAAGCGCAGGGTCACGCCTTCGCGCCCAATCTTGAACTGCTCGCGCGAGAGGGAAACGCCGGTCACTGTCAGCGAGCCCTCTACCAGTTGCACAGACCTTTCTACCGTCTGTTCGCTCTGCGTGCCTTGTGCGGGGATATGCACGCGCACGATGTAGGTTCCTGCAGGCGCGGGCTGGTCGGCGTCGTCCTTGCCGTCCCATACGAACTGGTGAGCAGCTGCAGGGAGTGAAGCCAGCGCGTGTAGCGTACGCACCACCTGCCCTGCTTCACTCAACACCTGCACCTGAACGGGCACTTCACCCGTCAGGCGGAACTGTACGCTGAGCACGTCATCTACGCCGTCGCCGTTCGGGCTGAAGGGGTTCGGCGCTGCCTGTATGTCTTTTATCTCTGCAGACGCGGAGAGGTTCACCGTAAACGTCCACTCTGCGCTGCCCACATTGCCCGCCAGGTCGCTTGCGGATACACGCACGCGGTGTTCGCCCTCGCTCAGCGCGGCGGTCGGCTGGTAGCGCAGGGTAGCGGTGTTTGCATCGTATGTGGCGGTAACCGCATTACCATCTATTTCCATCTGCGGGGAGTTGGGATTGATAACACCGCTATCCACCACCCGCGCAATAATCAGCGGTTGTGCAGAGCGAACGGTTTCTCCCGAAACAGGGGCTACCGGAGACACCTGCGGGGGTATGGTATCCACACTGCTCAGCGGTATCCAGCCGGTGGAGACCGGCGTGCCGTTCTCCTGCAGGCTGACCGTCATCATACCCGTCGAGCCGCGAGTGGGAACCGGGCGTACAAGGGCGGTGAAGGTGAACTCCTGCGACGGCGCAAGCGCAGGCACTGTCGTCGCTCCTGCCGATACAAGGTCAAACGCGCCGGACACCTGCACCTGTACGTTCACCGGCGAGGAGAGGGCTGCGCCCTCGTTGCGCACCAGCACCTGCACCTGCTGGGTACCATCGGGCTGGGGCGTCGCCGAGCCGGTGACGTAGAGCACCGCAGGTATCTGCACGCCCAGCGTTTGCATCCGCCCGATAGCCTGCTCTACTTGCCCTTCGGAGGCGGCGGTGAGCGCGATGGCTTCCTCGAGGGCGTTGTTGTACGTCTGCACTGCGCTTGCCGCCTGCGCGGGGTCGGAGGATTCGATGAACCCTGCCACCGCCGCCAGCAGCTGCATCCGTCGGGCGGTGCCCCGATCCACAGTGTCTACCGCCGCGCCTGCTTGCGCCGCGAAGTTCGCATCCTTCGCGGAACCGTCCAGCCAGTTCTGGTTGAGCACCTGCTCGCGGGCGCGGATGCGTTCGTTCACAGTGGCAGTGGCGGCGACCAGTTCGTTCACCGCGGTCTGAAGCTGCTCTGGAGTGACCTGGGCGCTGTTCAACAGGGTTGCAACACGTCGTGCGGCGGTTTCGAACTGCGCAGACTGGCGTGTGCGCCCGCCGTAGACACCTCGTCCGCCGGTTCCGGTGAGCCAGCTGGTAATCTCGTTCAGCAGGCTGGGGCTAACGAGATACTGGATAGCTGCGGGTTCGGGTTTCCCAAGCAAGTCGAAGCCCCATATCGCATCGACACCTGCGGTGGCGCGAAGCGAAACGACCGGGGTTGTGGCAGCCTGGAAGACCTTGCCTACTGGCAGCAGTCCATCCGCCACCGAGCCAATGAAATTCAGCACATGCGCCCACCACGGCACATTGCCCAGCAGCACATCGCGTGAGCTGCGGAGGGTATCGTTTAGCCAGCCGGTTAATAAGCCAAACGGCTGCCCGACTGCTTGCCTCCACTGACGGTCGTTCTGGATGGTATTGCGCACTTCCAGGATACGAGCGCGCATACTTGCGTCATCTCCCGGAAGCGTGCCTGTTTGCTGAATTGTGCTGTTCAGCTCCGGCAGGTAGGTTTCGGCAACGGTGCTCTTTGCCAATTGCCACATAGGCTCCGTGACCAACCACGAGACACCCGATACCACTGAGTCGTAGAGAGCGGTGATAGATATCTCGAAGTTGCTCTGTATCGCCTGTTGAATCAAACTATCTATGCTGCCGAACACGCTTCCCAGCACCCTCTCCACTAACTGGTTGTCCGACTTGAAGACACCCCTTTCCACCGTCTGATATGAACCGAAGGTGATGGGTATCTTCTGCAAGAGTCCCGTAACCTCGCCACGCACGGTAGCCAGTATACCTTCCAGCGCTGCCTGAATGCGGGATCGTTGCATCTTCAGCGCGGCCACGAAGGCTTCCGCAGACCCCACCGAGCCGGGAAACTCCTGCAGATAACGTGCTTTCACCAGTTCGAGGTTGGCATCGCTCATGCCCCCCTTCAGGATGTTGAGCGTGTCGTCATAGAATTGGGGGAAGGTTCTTGGGTCCAGGTTTACCAGACGCATGGTATCGTCCAGCGCGCCCTGCACCAGCTTTTGATTCATCTTCCATCCCTTAACGACGGTAAACGAATCGGTCGCCTTTTCAAACAGTTTGAGCTCGCTGGCAAAGAAGAGCGCAAGGTCTACCAGCGCCTTCACTGTCTCTTCGCCGTACTGCCTGTGTGCGTCGTAGAACTCCTTCAGGTAGGGGAAGGCGACCTCGAGGCGCGCCGCCGCGCTCAGCAAGCTGCGCAGTTTCTGCTTGTCTTCGCCGGTTTGCTGAGGCCACTCTCGCAGGTAACGAACGAGCGGGAACATCGGCAAGCCCGTCTCCGGCACAAACCCCAGACGATACTTGTCTTCCAGTCGGCTAACCGCCCTGATCAGTTCCACGACACGCTCTTCGTATCGCATCATCTGGTCGTTCAATTCTACCGCAGGCTCCGGTGGCGACAGAATGGCAAGGTCGTAGGTACCGAGATCGTTTGTATACACACGTGGGTCAGTGTCGTCGTCCTGAATCACTGCCCGAACTTGCACATCGGCAATGGGGGCAGACGGCTTGGAGAACTGACGCTCAATGACCCCACCTCGCACCGCGCCCGGCATCTGTGCCACAGGGGTTCCCTGAAGAGGCATCGGTGCGCTCACATCCTCAAAGCCTATCTTGCTGTAGCGCAGGAAAGCGTTCTTGTAGACGAGGAAACGACGGGTCGCTGTGAACTGCGGTATCTCCTCGTCAGTGGCGGTGACCTCCACGCGGATAAACGGCTCAGAGAAATCTTGAGGCGGGTTGTAGCGCACCGCCAGAGGCAGCCCCTGAATCTGCTCCCCGACGTTTCCTGCGCTGACCTCGATGCGGAAACGGCGTCCGCTCACAATCGTTCCTGTTTCCACCGCCGGCAAGCCCGTTTGCGGTCGCACCCGTATCTGCAAGTCTTTGCCTAACGCCGCGCCCACCGCACCGTTGAAGTCGGAACGTCCTATCATGCTCTCCGGTATGGCGTACACCTGCAGCCGCAGGTCTTCAGGTAGCATCTTGAAGTCACGTGTCTCTACATCCGTACCCCGGCTGTCTACGGTCAACGAATACCTGCCTTCTCCGTCGGTGCGGATAACGCCGCCGTTCTCGATAACCACGTTGGCGTTGCGCAGGGGTTTCAACCGCAGCTCGGAGCCTTCCAGCTGCCACGCCAGCACCGTACCGCTCAGCTCCTTCAGTCCTTTGCGCAGCTCCACCTCCACATCGCCTTCTGGCTCGATCTGTCGGAAGCCATCTGCCTCCACATGATAGCGGACGGTGGTGACCGCCAGAGCGGTGAAGGCTTTGCGCGCGGTTTCGATGGGTGTGCCGGGCGCGGTCAATACCTCAGCGTAACGCGCCTCGACAACTGCCTCCAGTTCGCCCGGCTCCTCGACCAGCAGAATGAAAACGAACTGCCCGTTGCGTCCAACCGCTCTCCAGTCCTCGTCGTAGTTCACCGTCGGTGATAAGAAGGTTGGCAGGAGTTTACGCAGTGTACCGCTCAGCCGTACGATGGCGTTGGATACCGGCTCCTGTGTTTCGGCATCCAGCACCACGCCTTTAATCATCACCGTCGCCGTGCCCTTGAAGGGGATGCGAATCGGGTTAGCGAACTGCCCCGTCTCGGTCATCTCCGGATGGGTGAAGCGGATGAGCAAGGGCGCGCTCTTGACCCGCAGGTCACGCGATTGCGTTATTGTGCCCTCACAGCCGGTTACGGTCACTGTGGATCGAACGATGCCCACCGTGCCCTCCGGAGTTGTCATGGTGGCGCGAGGTGTGTTGCGCAGGGTAACCCCACCTAAGAAGAAGCCTGTCCCACCCAGCGGTTTGAGCACCACTGTCTGGTCTCCGTTGTCGAAGTCCACTTTCACCAGCGCCTGGCTCAGGTCACCCTCGCCGCTGATGCGTACGCGGATGGCGCCACGCCAGGGCAGGTTCACAGGCTCCTGAATGGGTTCGTAATCGATGATGCCCGGTTTGAGGAACGTCACGTCCTCGATACGCAGGTTGCGAGGAACCTGTTTGTACAGTTCCTGCAGTCGCTCCTGCGCAATAGCCAGCGCCTCGTCTGCGCTACGGGCACAGACCGTGACAATCACATCGCGCATGCACAGCTTGAGCTTGATGTCCGAGATGTTCCAGAAGTGCCCGTCGTTGAAGTTGCTCTTTCGGATATCGATGCTGCCTCCGGGCGGTGAGGCGACCGGAACGACCACGCGCGGCTGGTTGGCACAGTGTCGCGCTTTAATCTCTCGCACCAGCACCTTCGGACCGAGGTTCACCTCATACAGCTGCGAGTCGGGCGGGCAGTCGGTGTTGACGGTGATGCGCAGTGGGGGCTGGTTGCCATCCCAGATGCGCAGGTTACCCACTGCGCGCGAAGCAGCACGGATGCGAGCAACCTCCTCGGGCGATAACAACCGTGCTGTGCCGGGGGGAACACGTGCGGAGCGCGTGTTGCTCAGTCCAAACACTGCAGGCGGTATATTGAACACCTGCACCCCCAGCGGTATCCGGTTCTGTAATGCGCCGATCTCGACGCCGTTGTAGGAGATATACATATCAAAAGGCACGAGATTGTACGTCACCTGGATGCTGTTGTCGAACTCCATCATCGCCTGCTCGATGTTCTCGAACTGCATGCCACCGATGCCTGCTCCACCCGAGTAGAGCGGGAACACCTTGAAGACGATTTCCTGCCCGGGCGCAAGATAGGCGTGGCTTATCTGCGGCTCGATACCCACCTGCCCATTGACCGCATCATCTGGAGCCACGTTCACATCTACTGCAGGCTCCGTGCCAATGTTGCGGATGCGATAGGTCTGCACGCGAGTGGTGGGGTTCTCACTGATCAGGTCCACCACCAGCTGCGCCTGAGAGGGGCGCACCTGCACCGTTGCCTGCGCCTCGTCGGCCATCTCTTCAGGCTCGCCGACGGTTCGCGCGACAAACCGCCAGCTGTAGCTGCTGCTCTGTGCGTTCTGGAAATGGCAGGCGAAGGTGAGGTTCGCCGTGCTGTTCGGCTGAATGATAATCGGCTCGTCGAAGCTACCCTCGCCGATAAAGCCCGCAGGTGCATCATCGTAGGCGTTCAGCACGCTCACCTGCACCTGATGGGGACGGCTGTCGTTGTTGCGCAAGGAGACCGTGAACCGCTGGTCATAGTCCCTGCGAGCCTCAAATCGTATTTGACCGTCGGCAAACGCTATGCCCTTCGTGACGGTGACTGTGCGCTCCTCGCTCTGGGAGGTGCCGTAGGCGTTGGTGCTTCGCGCGATGAAAACATAGCGGGCGTTCCTTCTCAGGTTGCGCAGGGTGACGTTGTGTTGCGTGCCCGCTTCACCCGTAACCGTCGTCCATTCAACGTCCGACGTGCTGCGGTACAGCACCTCGGTGGTGGCGGGCACGTGCGTGTTCCAGCGGATGGTGAGGTCGGTCGTCCCTATGACGGCACCGTTGCCGGGCGTCAGGTTCGTAATAATGGGCTCGGCGATGATGCGCAGAGTGCGCTGGGCAGAGACCTGCAGGCTGTACGCGCTGGCGGTGGCGGTCACCGTAAGCACCACGTCACGGCTGGCAACGTTAGACGGCACGCGGATGCGCAGACGTTGCTGTGTCTGCTGGCCGGGTACCAACCGCAGGCTCAGTTCACTCAAGTCGCCCCAGCCTTCAGGCAGGCCGGTGACCTGCAACACCGGAGTCAGCTCCAGTTGTCCGTTGTTGCGCAGCACAATATCGATGTCCACCGTCTGTCCGGGCGCGACGGGCACAGGCGGCTCCGAGACCGAAACCAGCTCCAGAGCAGGGCGAGGCGTCACGTTAATTGCCAGCACCTGCGCCAGCGAGTTGTTCTCCTCACTGCTTTCGGGAACGAGGTTATCGGGGTCGATCACCGCCGTCAGCGGGTGGTTATTGCCCTGGATGGCGGGCCATTCTACCACGATTTGCCTGCTGCCGCCCGGCTCCGGCGCGAGCACAGCGAGATTGCGCTGGAACACCCCACCGATGCTGATACGCACCGGCACGTTGCCCTGATAGGCGGCGCCATTGTTCAGCACCTGCATCCGCACGCGCACCACATCGCCCTGACGCACGCCCTCGGTGGGTTCGTACTGCAGGTCGCCGAACTGGAAGTCGGGGGCTCCGGCGGGATAGTCCACCACGTGGTTGAGCACGTTGTTATTCTCGTCGCCCTCGGCGATAGTGTTGCTGGGGTCAACCTCCGCGCGGATGGCTCTCGTGCCGCCAGGAGTCACCGTCCACCGAAGCGGGATGTCTGTTGTTCCACCTTCGGAGATGTTCACGCTCGCTTCCACCGGCGTCAGGCGCACGCCGTCCACCTCTGCCCCCACGCTGAGGCGTCCCTGATATGCTCCCGAACTGCGCACGCGCACCACCACGTTGGCGGTGTCGCCAGCTGCTTTGCCCACCGGCAGGATGTCGATAGCGTCCACGGTGAAGTCCACCGGCGCGACGGTTACCGCCAGCTGCTGTTCGGAGGCGTTATTGTCCTCGCTGCTTTCAGACACCACGTTTTCGGGGTCTACGACGACCCGCACCTGCGGGTTGTCCAGCGGGCGGTCAATTGTCCACAGGATGCTGACGTCCGTGCTCACGCCAGAGTCCAGTCCCCCGATCAACGCTTGTGCTACGCCCTGTCCGTTCACGAAGAGACGTACGGGGATGCCTTGCGGATAGCCTATCGGCAAGCGGAAGTTGCCTCCCTCGTTACGAATGCTTGTGTTCACACGCACAACGCTGCCGAATCGCAGGTCGCCCGGCACTACCACCGACATCTGCGACAGCACGAAATCGGGGGGAGGAACTACCGGCAGGTCGGTTTCCACCGTGTTATTATCCGGTTGGGTATCCTCAATCTCTTCGGGCGCCAGGCGCACGCGCAGACGCACTGCGCCCATCGGCCGCTCGGATGCGATATTGATACGCTGGTCCAGCCCCTGTATCAGGCTCGGCACACTGGCGGAAGCTCGCGCCAGCACGCGCCCCTCGCCGTCCAGATGCTCCAGCGAGAGGGTTCCACTCCCTGCTACCTGCCCACCCAGATTGCGCACGCGCACGGTGGTGACGAATTGCTGTCCAACCTGCGGGTTGGTGGGAAGGAGCTCCATGTCCGACAGCGCGATATCGGGTGCGAGCACCTCGGGCAGGGCTACTTCGCGCACGTTGTTGGCGGTATTTGCCTCTCCCAATGTCCGATTGGGGTCCACAATTGCCTGCAGGCGGTGTTGCCCCGCTCGCGCTGTGTAGTCGATGCGCACTATCTGGCTGGCGCCAGGCGGAATGGGCGGTACCAGGTTGACTGTTGTCAGCACGGTGTCGCTCAGCCGAAACTCTATCGGCACAGGCACGTTAATGCGCCCCTGTCCCGCATTACGCACCTCCACCGCTATACTCACCCTCTGCCTCATGACGAACGAATCCGGCGAGAAGGTGAGGTTGGTTATTTCCAGGTCCGGCGGAATGACCTCCGGCAGGTCTAGTGAGGCGCGGTTGTTGTTGGTGTTGGCGTCGGGCAGGCGGAAATAGGGGTCCGCCACCACGCGCATCGTGTGCGTGCCTGTAACAGCCGTCCACTGTGCGGAGACGGGCTGAGATGCGCCCTCTGCAAGCCCGTTCAGTGTGAGCAGCGTCACCGAGTTGTTGTCTATCAGGAACTGCACCGCAATCTGGCGCAGGGTAGTGCCACCCGCATTGCGCACCACCGCCTGCAGGTTCACCTGCTGACCATAGGCGATGTCGGCAGAGGGCACGTGCGATAGCGATTCCACCACCACGTCGGGTTGGGCGATGTCGGGGATACGCGCCTCGGCGCGCTCGCGCACCGTCGGGTCGCTCGATCGGATGCCGTTGTTGGTCTCATCGCTTTCGCCTGCCTCGTCCAGGTCGTCCACCTGCGCGCCGATCGTCTGATTGACACCGCCTCGCACCTCGAAGGGGATGACCACCTCCGCGCTGGCTCCCTGTGCCAGACCTCCCTGTACACGCGCGCTACCGCTCACAGGCATCGGGTTCCCGGTAGCACCTGGCAGCAGAAGCACTCGGAAGTCGTTCAGGGTATCTGCTCCGTTGTTCGTTACGCTGACTACCGCTTCGATGCGCTGTCCGTCTACCAGCCCCTCCGCAGGCTGGATGCGTACTCCGCTTATCACAAGATCAGGGGCGGGCACAGGTGGGAACTCCAGCACCTGTCCGTTGTTGCTCTCGCTGGTTTCGCTCACCCAGTTGTAGTAGTCTGCCACTACCCGAAGGCGTGAGTCATTGCCGCGCAGGCGTACAGGCAGAGCAATGTCGGTTACGGAGTTTGCGCCCAGGCTGGGTATATCCTGAGAGCCTACCACCCGTTCGTTCGCACCACCCGCTGAGGCAAACAGCACTATCCTGAACGCTTGCGACGCCGCATCCGTACCTTCGTTGCGAACGCGCACGTTCGCGGTGACCACCTGTCCATCTTTGAGATTCTCAGAGGGGGTGATTGTAACGTTCGCCACCTGCAGGTCCCGGTCGGGCACGACCGTAATCGTTGCGCTATCTTCATCCACGCGCCCTGCGCTGTCGCGTACGCGCAAGGAGATGAGGTACTGCCCCAGTACATCCCATCGGTAGGGTACCTGCACGCCGGTAGCGTCATCGAACTGACCATCGTTGTCCAAATCCCACTCGTAGGAGACAATCTGATCCACCGAGTTGGAAGCGGAGGCGTCCAGAATCACCTCGCGTCCACGCCCTACGGTGCGATCGGGAATGAGTGCTTGAATACCAGCCGCGCCACCGAAGAAGAAGGTGAGGGTAACCTCCCATGTTTGCCCCGGCGCAAGGTCGCCGATGTTCCACTGCAGTCCCACGCCTGCGTCAGCAGTACCGGAGGTGGGATAGCGCGTCTGGTTGTTCAGTTCGCCGTCGTCCCAGTCGTCGTGAAGCATGTAGCTCCATTGCCCTACACCATGCCTTGAGGAGCGGATACTGCCGGTGAAACCGACCCGATAATAGCTATCATCGTTCATGAACACCGAATCGGAGCCAGCGTTGTACCAGGCGTAGTCACCGCCTGCGCCCGCGATATCGAAGTCGATGGTCTGGAAGAAGCGAACATCCTGAATAGGCTGAGAGCCGGTGTTGGTGAGCACGTAGGTGATGTTGAACTGGCGCGATGCGCCCGGGTAAAACTGCACCCGCCGAATAATGCGCAGGGAACGCCCGTTCGCGCTGTGCGAGATGACGGCTTCCGCCAGGCGGTCGGGCTGCAGTTCGCGGAAGCCCTGCTCTACCGTCATGTTCTCGGATGGCACGATGCCGTTCCAATCGGGCGTCCACACGCCGTAATGTTCCAGGTACACGGCGTCTGCCGTGCGCCCCTCCGCATAGCGGAAAATCCACGTGTTACTGCTGCGAGGACCTACGCGGATATTCAGCAGGTCGTTCTGCGCCACGAAGTCCTGCCCATCCAGCCCGCGCGTATCGAGGTCAGGCTTCTCCTGCGCGAAGATGTTTGCTGCACTCAGCAGCCAGATGCTCACCCAGGCAAACGCAAGGAATGTGGCTCTCATACTTTCCATCCTCCTCCAGACAAAAGCTTTGCTGGCTCTATCGTTTGAGGACGATCGGCACGACCGCTCGTGTTTGCTCCAGTTCATCTGTAACAGCGGTTACTTCTATCAGATAGGCTCCAGCAGGCAGAGCTGCCCCCGAGGCGTCTCTGCCGTCCCACTGCACGCTTTGTAGCCCCGCGCTACGGGATGCCGCCCTTTCTATTTCTCGTACCGGCTTACCCCCCGCAGAGAGTACCTGCACTCGCGTGCTGGCGGCTTTGCTGAGCACGAACTGCAGACTAATCGCTCCACCGCGTGTTTGCTGCGCTTTTATCTGCGTGATGCGCAGAGGCAGCTGGGCATCGGTATCCATCTCCACCACGAACTGGCGGCGCGTGACGCCTCTGCCGCTGCGGAAGGTGTAGGAGGGGGCGGTGCGCATCCACAGACGACGGCCCGTTTCCACGTCCAGCAGTCTCAGGTTCACATGCCGAGGAACCTTCGCCACGTTCTCCCAGCGCAACACCACATCGGTGTCCTCGACATCCGTCTCCACCGTGAACTCCCAGCGGGTACGCGCCCGGCTGAAGGCGCGAACGTCTACCGAACCGCCGTGTGCGAAGATAAGGCGAACCCGTGCCGGATTACCCGGGGCAGGTGGTGGGTCTATGAAAGCGCGGGAGACTTTGCTCTGTCCGAAGAGGTTATCCGTATCTTGATAAACGCCTGCCTGAGCGCTGAGACGTACGCTCCATGCGCGAAAAACTTCGTTTTGTGCAGAAACCGTACTCGCTAACAGCACCAATCCGAGCAGTAAACAGCGCACCATGACGATCCCCTCCTCACATGTTGTAAGTGAGAACATGGATGCTCTGCCGGGAGAGCTGCCGTATACTTTCGTTGGCAAAATTATCGGTGAAGTTGAGAGATTCCTCTAGGTTTTGTTTGCTGGAGAGGGAATTTTTGGGAAAATGCTACTTCTCCGAGCCGGGCAGGTTGAACCACCGACGCTGACCGGCGACGTACAATAGCGTTCCCCCAACGATGCCCACCACGTAACCGTAGGGCAGACCTACCACCGCCATCGCCACCAGTAAGGCGAGCCACAGTTCCGCCGGTTGCGACATCCGGTCGCGCAATAGCACCATCAGTCCCAGCCCCTCGAACAGCAACACCACGCCCAGAATGGGCATAGGGAACACCTGCACCGCCTGGTGGAAACCCTCGCTGAGAAAAAGCCCTGTGAGCAGGTACATCCCACCGTAGATGATGGGTGCGCCTCCGGTACGCGCCCCAAAGGCATAAAATCCCGCCAGCCCTCCGCAACCGTGACAGGTAGGCACTCCGCCGAACAGGGGGTTGATCAGGTTCATCAGCGAGTAGGTCAGCCCGATGCGCCGAATGCTTACCGCTTTTTCGGGGAACAGGTCGTGCAGAGTCTGGCTGGTTGCGACCACCGAGTTGCTGAGCGACAGTGGTATCTGGGGCAGAGCCAGCAGCAACGCGCCCTGCAGGATAGCGTCGCGCGAGGGGACGTGCAGTCGGGGCAGGCTAAAACCGAGAGATTGAGACAGCTGCGCGAAGTCCGTTTTGAACAGAACCGCGTACACAACGCCGACGCCGATGAGCACCAGCGCGGCAGGTACATGCCGGTACTTTCTGAGCCAGAGAAACGCGGTGAACCCTGCCGCCGCCAGTAGATACCCCGCAGTGCCTGAGGACTGCACATAATCCTTCAGCGCAAGGGAGCAGAGGCTCACACCCAGCCCAAATTGAATACCGCGTACCACGCTGAGCGGAATCACCTTCGCCAGCCAGTCCAGCCCCCCGCTGAGGGTCAACAACAGCATAATGACACCGATGGCTAGCCCGCCACCGTATAGCAACTCCGGCGAGAGCTTTTGTGACAGCATAATAACCGCCATCGCTTTCAACGGCTGGACAGGCATCGGCAACCCGTAGATAAGCCCCGTCAGTACCTGCATCCCCCCGAAGAGGATAAGCACGCTGGCGGCGTCCAGTCCACAGGTGACAATCAAGCCCACCAGCAGAGGCAAATCGGTGCCGATGTCTCCGAACGCCCCTGCCAATTCGTGGCGGTCAAAACGGATACGTTGAGAGCGAAATATATTGCCCACCGAAACCTCCCATGAGCCTGCCGGTGTTGAGACTACCGTTTAAGTGTTTATGGTGACGTGCTTCAGCTCCTACTCGGCGAGATGCCTGTACCACTACTTGACCACTCGCCAGTCTCTGGATATGCATGTTCTGAACCAAAGGCGCATTTCAGTTTATTTTATCATGCTGATAGCGAATCATCACCATGTCGTTAACGTGAGATTCTTCGCTTCGCTCAGAATGACAGGGAAACCAGCCTGTCTTGTCATGCTGAGCGTTAGCGAAGCATCTCGTCCGTTTTTGTCATGCTGAACGCAGTGAAGCATCTCGGAGATTTTTCGCTTCGCTCAGAATGACAGGCAGGCGAAACCATCGTGTCAATATTCAGAGAATCATCTATTGCGATTGAATGTTATCTATCCACCCTTGATGCATTTGGGAGAAATGAACGAAGTGATATTGTGCTGCTGGTTTGTTAAGGTCCCTTCCTGGGGAGGGCGAGGCTCCTGCCGAGCCGTACGAAATCCCCCCCTCCTGACCGTCCCCGTGGATGGGGAGGTTTCCCCCTCCTAACCTCCCCCGTGGACGGGGGAGGAACTGCTCCTTTCCCGCTCGCGGGGAGGGCTGGGGTGGGGGCTAAACCACCTCACCGCGAGGTTCGCCTGCCAGAATGGAACTGCCTTGCCGCACAATCCGCCGGATTCACATGCCCGCTAATGCAGCGGCTATGCAGGCGAAACCGGTTAACAGGTTCCCGGCTTGTTGCGGTAGATAGCGATGTAATAGCTCCACTGCTTGCTGTACTGCGCAGAGGTCAGGAGCACTCCCCACCAGCTGACGCACACGATGGGATTTGAAGTTGTTGCCCTCCCCACGTCCCCTCTCCCGAAGACTCGGGAGAGGGGACGCAGGTAAGGGGTCTATCACTCGTCCCCGATGGCGCCGAAATTGCGTACGAGAATGCCGAAGTCAAACAGAGTGACCTCTTCATCCCCATCCAGATCGGCGTTCGGGTTCCAGTTGCCGTCGCCCGGCACGCTACCGAACGCAGCGACCAGCGCACCGAAGTCGAACAGCGTCACCTCGTTATCATCGTCAATGTCGCCGTTGACCAGGCTGAAGTTCACCGTGACGTTGCTCGTGATGGAGATGCTACCCCGCACTTGCCTCAGCCAGTGCGATGCCTTCGCTGCCACGTCAAACGTGCCGTTCAGCGCGGTGTCGAAGGAGTACTGACTGCTGCTATCCAGAGATACCACGTGTGTCTCCAGCGGGGAGGTGCTTCCCGGATTGCGGATTTCGATGGTTACCGACTGCGTGCTTGGGTCACCGCTGAAGTCCTGCAGGTCTACCGTTCCGGCTACCCGGCGGGTGCTGGCGGAGACGGTCAATATGCCCGTGCCACTGCTGGGATTGAGCGGGTCATCTCCGGCAAAGACGACCTTAATCAGATGCTCACCCAGCGCAGCATCTGCGGGAATAGCGTACGATGTGGTGGCGACACCGCTGGTGTTGGTCACCGCACTGCCGACCGGGTTGCCGTCCACCTTGAAGCTGAGGGTGCGTCCGGCTATCGCCGCGCCATCGTGTGTGCGGATAATCTTCGCTTTCAGCGCCACCGTCTCGCCGCGTACACCCGACACGTTGGAGACGGTCACGGCGGTGTTGGCGTAGCGGCGGAAGGTGGCGGTGTCCGATGTGTCGTGATAGGCACTGTCGCCTGCAAAGGATGCGCTCATCGTGCGGTTGCCCAGCACGCCTACGGTCACTACCCACGAGCGGGTGGCTACTCCAGAGGCGTTGGTGCTGGCGGAACCGGCTGAGTCGCCATCTACCACGAAGCTGATGCTCTTGCCAGACAGCGGCGCGTTATCCGCCACACGACGCAGGGTAGCGGTCAGTGTGGCGGGCTGCCCGATGGTTCCTGAGGCGTTGTCCAGGTCCAGCACGGTGGTGTATTTGGTGGCAACCGTATACTGCGGACTGTAGCCCCAGTTGCCCGCCATATCGCGCACCGCGAACTGTATCTTGTTCTGCGTCGCACTCTGCTGGTTGAAGGGCACGTCGCTTGCGGTGATGGTCTGGAAGTTGGTAGTGCCGTCCGAGCCGGTGATTGCAGCGCTGTACCAGCCACTCCACGTGCTTCCGCCGTTGGTGGAATAGCGATACCGGGCCAGCCACGAGGTGGCTAATCCGGACAGAACATCCCGCACCTGTACGGTGCAGGTGGGGGTCAGACCTGTAGAGCCGACACCGGTCACCGCGAAGTTCCGCCAGCCGCCCGGCTCGGTTCCGTCCACAATCACCGTGCGCGTCACCGAGGCGGTTCCGCCGTTGATGGAGGTGATGTCGTAACGGATGCTCTTGCTACCCTCCGTGGTACCCTTCAGACTCCATATCAGGCGACGAGTGTAACCTGCGGGGATGTTGCCCTGGTTCATGCCGTCCGTGCCATCGAAATACACGCTCTCCTCCCTACCATCCGGCGCCCAGCGCACGTAGGTCATGCCGTTGAGGGTGATGCCGTCACTCAGCAGGTCGAGGTCACCATATACCCCGGAGGCGACATACGAATCCGCCCGCGCGCTGCCGGTGACGTCGAAGTTGACATTGGGCTTGACCGCTACCGGCGCACTGAGCGAGATGGTGACGTTGGGGGTGGTGTCGCCCACCACCACCTTGTGGGTAACCGCCCACGCCTGCCAGGAGCCTTCGTTCTGCGCGTAGGTGTGCACCTTGATGCGGTAATTGCCCGCTGTGGCGTTGAGGACGTTAATCACCTCCACATTGTCGCGTTTGGAGATGGAGTACCACTCACCGGAGGCTCCACCGCTGAACGGCTCCCTGTCCAGATAGAGGTCCAGGTCGTTTTTGAGCGCGACGCTTCCACCTGCCGGTGCAGGCGCATCCGGGTACACCAGCACGATGCGCAACAGCGCAACATTGCTGCTGAGGCTGAAGTCGATGGTCTTCAGGCTGCCTGTGCCCCCGTTGGAGTCCCAGTGGGTGTTCCAGCCGCCGTCCACGGCGTAGTGCGAGAGGAAGGCATCTACCTTGCCACGTCCCTGTGCGGTAGAAGCGTGCCCGAGGTTGATGGCATTGGCAATGATGGTGGACTTGGTCGCCCAGGCAGGCATGTTGAAGTGCCCTATCATGCCTGCGACCAGTCCGGCGACGTGCGGAGCTGCCATCGACGTGCCACTCCAGTCGTATGCGTAGCCGTTGTTACTGCTGTTGCTACAGGAGTCGATCCAGATACCGGGCGCGACTACGTCCGGTTTCACCCGACTGTCACCCGTAGGACCTCGCGAGGAGGTACTGCGCATCTGGTCTACTGTGGTCTCACCGTCATCGTAGATAGAACCTACGGTGAACGCGCCTTTCGCCACAGCCGGGCTGCCGATGGTGCTGCCGCCCGGACCTTCGTTCCCGGCAGAGATCACCGGCACAATGCCCTGCTGGAACATCTCGTCCACCTTGCGAGAGTGGGCATCCGTTCCCGGCAGGTTTGTGCCATCGAATCCGCCGCTGAGGTTGAACACCTGTCGGGTGTAGCGCGCTTCACGCCCCTGCATGTCCAGTAAGCCTTGATAGATAGAGCCGCCCTGAGACCATCCATCCTGGCGAAACACCTTGCTGACCAGCAGGTCGAAGCCGTCCACACCGGTGTTGCGCAGACCCTGCGCAACGCCACGATACCGAAACTGCGCCACACCCTCGCCAATGAACGTGCCCGTCACATGTGTGCCGTGACCGAGCAGGTCGTTCCACCAGTTCTGTTCATCGGTGCGGTTGTAACCGCCGGTGCCACCGAAGATGTTGGTGAAATCCCAGTGGTAGATGTTTAAACCGCTGTCTATCACACCTACCTTGATGGGACGCCCACCTTCGGGGCGACCATCGTGTCCGTAATACCACAACAGGTCGGCGTTGATGGACGCCTGCGACTGTGTGTGCATGGTATGGGACGGGCGTATCGGCTCCACGAACAGCACCGCATCCATGTCCAGCAGGCGGTTCACCGTCCCCGCATCCGCCACTATCGCGAACACACCCAGCGAAGGGTCGTATACCCCCGTCTCCGCCGCCATGCTCGCAATGGCTTCCTTCGCACTCTCATCCGCCGCGAACAGGTTCACATACAGCCAGATGCGCTCACCCGTCCGGTCGCCCATGAAGTAGAGCAACTCCGGGTCTAACTTCTGCAGGGGGTTGGGTTGCCCCACCCAGCGCACCTGCGGATGCGACGCCACCGCGTTCAGGGCATCTACGGGGATGCGTGCCTGATAGGCGGTATACGGGTAAAAGCCGAACAGTTCCACCCCGCGCTCTGCCAGCCACGCCTGCAAGCCTTCGTCCAGCCTGCCGTTAAGCAGGATGAGCGCGTACACGCTTGGTCTGGCGCTGGAGCCAAGTGTGGAGAGTTGCGCAGCGCGCTGTTGCGCCAGTTGTGCCAGCGCGGGTTGCAGTTTTTCGCCCTGTGGTGGCACGTATTCTCCGCTGAGGAAAGCCAGTGCAACCTTCTCGCCCTTGGTGCCGAAGGGGAGAGGGAAGCGACCGGCATCCACCACGCCTTCATTGCCCAGAGCCTGTCCTTCCTGCAGGTATTGGGGACCGACAGGTCGGTTGGGGTTGGCTTTTTCGGGGCGGGTGTGTGCAGTGGAGGTTTTGTAGATTAAGGGAGGCTGTATTCCGGGCGCGGAGAGGAACACGTCCAGCGGACTGCCCGGAAGGAGCAAGAACGGCACCCCGGGGGGAGCTGCGGTTTTCTTCGCCTGCTGTGCCAGTGCGATCGGCGCCAGGCTGATAACCAGCAGCATCGCTATCGCCCACACCGCAGGCAGAAGCCTGATCAGGTTGATTCTCATCGAGATACCTCCTTTTCTCCTTTAGGACTCACTAGCTGCTCTGCCCGGCGCCGACAGGAACAGCATAGTTTGCCCCTGTGCTTTATGGCGTGTCCCCTTATATCGGACCCTTCCTGCGGTATATATATGCAAAATTCGTACCAAAACGCGCGTCTTTGAGGGGTGCAGAAAGTTTTTTTTTGAAAAATTTTTGCGAAGCTTACGAAGAGCGTTGTTTGTGGGGGAGAGGCAAGCGATGGTCGTAACGGCAAAACAGACCGTCCCGCCAACTATGGCTCACCGCGCCGGATGCTTCGCACAGGGGGTTCCCTGCATACCTCTGCACTACATCGTTCGGTGCGCCTGTTCTTCCACCCCCTTGATGCCACGAAGGCTCTGTTTCGGTGCCTTCTTTAAGGACCGGTACTCCCCCACTGGCGGCGGGCTCACATCCCGAGGATAGTGAAAATGGCGTTACGGTAGTTGCCTTAGCAGGGCAGAGCTGATAGCCCACAGGCTCAGCGCGAACACCGTTATCGCTGCCGCCGCTGCGCCCATCACGATGCGCCCCGATCGGGCGAACCGGAGACGGTCGTATAAACCTCCTCCGGCTTCAACGAACAGAGAGAGGACCAGACCGACCACAGCAGCACACACGAACATCCAGAGCCACACCCATTGAGGCAGATGCCACTTCCACACGCTACACAGAGCAACGGCTATCAGCGCCCAACAAACCGGACTGGTTGCCGTCAGCCACAGGCACATCGTCCCCAGCCTCATGAACGCTTTCACTGCCATCCTCCCTGACGCAACAGAGCGGTCAGCACATCTTCTATCGTGGGCATACGCTGGAGGATGAGCTCCCTTGCTATGCCGTTATCTTGCGTTATGATATCCTCTTCGCTTTGCCGGATGTATACTTTCAGCGATTGCTGTTTGCCGAAATCCTGCACAGGCTGTAAGCGAACCACGTCGGGCGTCGTCCGGGCACGCAGTCGCTCCGGTGTATCCATCGCCAGCAACCGTCCCTCGTGAAGCAACAGCACGCGGTCCGCCATCTCCGCCTCGCGGGTAGAACTGGTAGCGTAGAGCAGAGCGAGCTCGCGTCGGGCGCAGCGGGCGTCCACTTCTTCCCAGAACCCTGTTCGCGTCGCTTCGTCCAGTGTGTCCAGCAACCCGTCTACTACCAGCAGACGCGACGCCACCGCCATCGCACAGCACATCTCCAGCTTCGCCTGCTCACCGGGGGATAAGCGGCTTGCTATCCTCTGTCGGTGCGCCCACAGACGCCAACCGTTCAGCAGTTCATGAATGCGACTCCCGTGCGGTGAGAGGAAGACGCCGTGCAACTGGGCGCACCAGAGAATCTGCTGTAAGGTGGTAGCGCGCGGGAGCAGGCGAGGGCTTTGCGCAGCGTAGCCTGTGCTGGAACGAGGCACGTGCCAGACCACCTCTCCGCGATAACGGGTTAGCCCCAGCGAGGCGCGAAGCAGGGTTGTTTTGCCTGCGCCGCTGTGTCCATATATACACAACCGCTCCCCCTCGCGCAGGGTGAACGAAACTTCTGAGCGCACGCGGGGCGGCACGCTCAAATCACGCACTTCCAGAACAATCGGCGTTGCCATCTCCGCTCACCGCGCCCGACGCACAAAGCGCGTCTGCATCAGTACCCAGGGCTCGAAAGCGGAACACCATCCCCTGTCGCCGGTGAGTGCGATGCGCACACCAGCCAGCGCGTTTGCCTGCCAGCGAATCGTCCCGCGCGGGATGCCGATGCGGTACAGCAACCGCCCATCGGGTAACGTACTGACCTCCAGCGAAGGAGCGGGAGATTCCACCCACGTACCCAGCCGCCGTCCCACACGCGGGCGGTGACTTCCGGCTTCGCGACGCCTCGCACGCGCAGGCGAATATTCAGGTTGTCATTGCCGGAGAACCAGCCGTTGTTGTCGGCATCGATGTCTATCTCCACATCGCAGGCTTCGTGACAGGCGATGCCGAACTGCAGTTCTTGCTCGTTCCATGCGGCGAAGATGTCGGCGGACAGGAAGCGGTTTCGCGCCTGCGCATAGCGGAACCAACTCTCCGGTGAGTTTCGGAGGTTTCCGTACGGGATCAGCAGCACTGCCTCACGCGGCAAACGCCATGTTGCGCCTTCCTCACGGTACCCGATGCCATCGGGCAAGCCGGTATCCAGTCGGTAGCCGAAGAAAAGCCCTGCCATTGCCTTGCGCAGGTCATCGGAGCGCGCGTTGCCGGGGCGGGCAATCCTGCCGAGCCGTTCCTCGTCCAGAGGCAGGCGCGGGTCGTTATCGGGAATGCCGTTGCCGTTGACGTCATCCACCTCCCACACCTTACCGAATCGCATCTGGAACCAGTCGTTGGGGTTCCACTTTCGGCAGATGAAGGCGTTGACATCCCAGTGCTGACCGTACCTGCCCGGGTGGATGGTGGGGTCGGGATGATTCAGCCAGAACTTCTGCACGCCGCTACGGTCAAAAAAGAAGTCCAGCTGGTGGCTGTACTCGTGGCACAGCAGCCACGCCAGCTTACCGCTGATGGCGAAGGTGGAGTAGCCGAAGGTGGTCAGCCCTCCGCCCCCCACGTCTCCCATCTGGTCGGGTTTGCTGGCATCGTAACCCGGAGAAGGCCATACCGCGATGATGCTATCGTAGTCTTCCACCCTTTTCCCTTGCGCTTCCAGGAGGGGACGCACATGTTCGCGCACGTTCTCCGGTGCAATCCAGCCCCGGCGCACACGGGCGGTCGGCTCATCCAGAAACAGGTAATCTTTCAGGTTCAGATGCAGGCGGAAGTGCGTGTTGCGGAAATACCACTCACGCGCCTTCTCGAACTCTCTCTGCACCTTCTCGCCCACCTGCTCACGGGTGAGGGTATGCACTGTACCGTCCACATCCGCTTTTAGATAGACCACCGTCAGCACGTCCAGCGTGAGCATGTGCATCTTGCCTCTCGCCGGCGCGCTCAGGAAAGAGTAGACCTTCGAGAGGTTATTCTCCTCCTTGCCAATGGTAGGCAGAGCCGGAGAGAAGCGGTAGAAGATGCGTGTTGACGCGGGCAGTCCCCGCAACCGTACCAGCATCTCGCGCCGCGCGCCCTGCCAGCGAACGAACTGTTTACGCCACGAGGCGGGGTTGTTTTCGTCCGTGCCATACCAGACTATCGCTTCGGTAGTGGGAAAAGCACTTCGCCAGCGAATCGCCGCCTCGCCGGGCTGCAGGGTGACCACCGGGTCGGGTTCGCTCAGGTCGGGCGGCAGGATAATCAGGCGGTTGTTGACCTCGTCCGCCAGCACCACGCGGTCGTCCGGCAGCAGGGCGATCGCGCCTGCACGCCCCATCCCGCCTAGCGAGAAGAGCCCGGTATGCGCCACACGGTCACCTCGCTCGGTGATGATGCGGAGTGCTCCGCCGTCCTCATAGTAGCCCAGCGCCCCCAGTGTGAGTATCTGCCCACGCGAGTTCACGCACACCTGCAACGGGTCCAGCCATGCGGGCACATCTTTCACCAGTTGCGCTTCACCACGCAGAGCGGAGTAGCGATAAATCTTGATGCGGTGGCGGTTAGCACGTCGGTCGGTATCGGTGACCAGTACGCGCCCGCGACGGTCTACGGTAATGCTGGTGGGGTTTACCAGCTGCTCCGGTTGCTGTCCCGCTCCGGCGAAGGTGGTAATCGGTTTGCCGTCGGGGGTAAGCACGTGCACACGGTTGTCGGGGCGCGTGAGCAGGAAGAGCCGTCGTGTGGAGTCTACCGCTAAATCTACCACCTCTTGCGTTTCGTCCACGGGCAGGGGTAGCGTGCGCAGATAGCGGCAGGGTGGTCGCGATTCGAAGATTTGCACGCGCCGCGCAGGGGCGTCCAGTATCCATATCTCGTCACGAACCAGCAGCACTCGCTGAGGAAAGCCTACCTCCTGTTCGCCTGTACCGCGCGGAGCGGATTGAGCCAGAATCTTTCCCTCTGGAGAAAGCACTTTGAGGGTAGTATCGTCGACGGTTGCCACAAAAAGCGTGCCGTCCGCGCCTACCGCCACGCTATGAGGTTGCCGGAGCGTTTGCGCGGACACGCACAGAGCTAAATATCCCAGCAAAACGGCGACGCCTATTCGCATTCCCAACCTCCCATCACATGGTACGTCATGGAGGGTTGGGTGTCAAGGGTATCAGGAAGATTTCTCCGGGTTCAGCAGTTTCCAGAGGGTCTCCGCCTGTTCCAGATCCGGCTGAAGCTCGCGAGCACGGGCAATCGCCCAGCGTGCGCCAGCCAGGTTATCTTGCAGTGCAAGCAGCACGCCCCGTTGCATCAGGTAGTGCACTCGTTTTTCCTTCGGAATGCTTTCCTGCATCTGAGAGGCAATCGTATCCAGCAATCGCTGTACCTGAGCGAGGTCTTCCCCTTCCTTGAGCAGATACGCTGCCAGTAGCAGGTTGGCGTCCATATCCCTCGGAGCCAGCCGAAGCGCAGCACGGGCGTGTTCTTTTGCCTCGTCTACCTGCCCCTTTTCATAAAGCAGCGTGGAGAGTATCACGTGAGCGCGCACGTTATCTTTCACCTTCAGCCAGCGCTCGCACTCGGCAATGGCATCCTCCTTTCTGTCCATGACGGCGAGATAAACAGCAAGCATTTCGTAGTTCTCCATCTCCTGCGGCGCCATGTTAATTGCCCGGCGCAGATCGGCGATGCCTAATTCGCGGAATTGCTGAACGAAGAAGTGTGCACTTGCCAGATGACGTAATGTCCACGCGGCTTTGCGTCTGTCCGCCGAACGGGAGATTCGTTCTAAATTAGTGACGCTCTTTTGATAGTCTGCACGTGCCTGAGGGGATAGCTGTTCCCAGTCCAGCCCCTGTTCCCCAGAAGAGAAGAGATGTTTGAACATCATGAAGAAGACGCGCATCGCCTGTGTGGTGGGGTTATCGGGTTGTAGAGATTCCAGTTTGGTCAGGTCGTCGCGCATTTCGGGGGTGAGCAAATCGAAAATCTGCGGGATTTCGTTGTCGGGGCGCATTATCAGGGCGGCAGTGAAGAAGGTTCCGAACAGGTGGAGGCCCAGGCGGGTGCTGTAAATCTTCGGCTCTCGGGGTGCCAGCGAAGCTGCGCGGTTTATACACTCGTCCGCCCTTGTCATCAACTCCGCCATGCGTCGCAGACTTCTGGAAGCCTTCTGCAGCTGTTCAGGGGTGGGTGACCCCTCTTTCTGTTCTGCACTCCTGGTGAAAACATCGGATGCACCTGCAACAACATGGAATGCCTGCCACTGTAGCACCTCACCCAGTTTCAGCCATGCCTTCCAGCTTCGCGGGTTCAGCCGAATTGCCCGGCGGATCGCGCTCTCCGCTTCGCTGTAACGTTGCAAGCCGGCGTAAGCCTCACCCAGGTGGAGCCACGCCTGCGCATCGCGTGGCGATTTTGCCGTTCGCGCCCTCGCCAAATCTGCCGCCCGACGTAACAGGTTATCATCAGCATCGCCCAGCTTACTCTGCAGGTCGTATATCTCCAGCAGAATGCCTGCATCCTGATACGTGCCATTGAGCCGCTTACGCAAGGCGGAGATGCGGGCAGGAATCTCCGCAGGATTTACGTCGGAGGTCAGGTTTGAGGTAATGCTCCAGAGGGAAAGTTCCAGCTTCGGTGCAGGCAATGCTTGCCGAAGGGCATCTTTGTCCACGCTCGTCGCCTGCTGAGCGAGGCATACACCGCCGAACAGGAAACAGAGGAGAAGAGTATAAAGTCTCATGTCTCATTCCCTCCCTGGGTTTTGCTCGAGGATAGATTCGCACCGGTAGAGAGTACTCCTGCAGTAGAACGGGGCACCGTCAGTCTCACTCTGAAGAGATTTCCGTTCCAAACAGCGGAAGGAGCAAAAAATCTTCTTCGTAAGCAGCGAAGAGTTTATCTATAAGATTTCAACTAGCCTATCGACGTTCTCGCTGACGTCCGTTTTGCCTTCGCGGTCAACGCCCATGCCAACCGTTTGCCACGCCTTTTGCCAGTCAGGGCTAAAGACTACATCCTCTTCTGGTATCACGATAACGGCAGTGCCATCCGCCAGGCTGCAACCCTCTTCCAGCACAATGACGCCGTTTTCTACCACTCCATGTAGTGGCTGTCTCATTCCGTATCCCTCCCGATAGGATTATACCTGCTTTCGGCATCCGGTTCATAACAGAGCACTGCCTTGCACCACAGTCTCCCTTCACAGGTGAGGGGTGTATTGACAAACAAAGCCCCGCCTTCGCAGGGCTATCGGTCAGCACAGGTTGGCTAAGGGATGGGCTTTAGCCGCAGAGCCTCACTTTTCCTGCCCAATCACCTTCACCAGCTCGCTGAGATACGCCTTCGCGTCGCCGAAGAGCATGAGCGTCTTATCCATGTAGTACAGTTCGTTCTCGATACCGGCGAAGCCGGGGTTCATACTGCGTTTAATCACCATCACCGTACGTGCCCTGTCCGCCTCAATGATGGGCATGCCGTAAATGGGACTGTTCTTGTCGTGCTTGGCGGCGGGATTCACCACATCGTTCGCACCGATAACCAGCGCAACGTCGGTGTGTGGCAGTTCGGAGTTGATGTCCTCCATCTCAAGCAGGCGGTCGTAGGGGATGTCCGCCTCCGCCAGCAACACGTTCATGTGCCCGGGCATACGCCCCGCCACAGGGTGGATACCGAATTTCACGTCGATGCCGCGCCGGGTCAGCAGGTCAAACAGCTCGCGTACCTTGTGCTGCGCCTGCGCCACCGCCATACCGTATCCGGGGATGATGGCTACCGAAGAGGCTGCCAGCAGGATGTCTGCCGCCTCTTCGGGTGTGGCGCTGCGCACCGTGCGCTCCTCTGCCTTCAGCGCCTGCGGGGACACCTGTCCGAATGCACCGAACAGCACGTTGGTGAATGAACGGTTCATCGCCTTGCACATGATAATGGAAAGGATGAAGCCCGACGAGCCGTCCAGTGCACCCGCGATAATCAGCAGCTTGTTCTGCAGTACGAAGCCCATCGCCGACGCCGAGATGCCAGCATAGGAGTTCAGCAGGGCAATTACCGTGGGCATGTCCGCGCCACCGATAGGCAAAATCAACATCACTCCGAACGCCAGCGCAAGGGCAATGAAAATCGGGAACAACCCAATCTGCGCGGGGTTTATCGTCAGGTACACGCCGATGGCGACCGCTATCGCCAGCACCGAGAGGTTCACGAAGTTCTGTCCGCGATATACTATCGGTCGGGTGGGCAACAGCTCCTGCAGCTTGCCGAACGCCATCAAACTACCGGTGAAGGTGAGGAAACCCAGCAACACCTCGAAGCAAAGCACCGCCATGATGAAGGGGGTTAGCCGCTCGGGGTCGTGCTGGTTCCACAGATAGTACTTGGCGGTTCCCACCAGCCCTACCGCCAGGCCGCCGAAGGAGTGCGAGAGAGCGGTTCGCTGGGGTACATGCGTCATCGGCATCAGGTAGGCGATGGGGATACCGATTGCTGAGCCGATAAGCAGGGTCAGGATAATCCACTTGTAGCTCACAATCTGGGGCAACAGGAGCGTACCCGCTATCGCCAGAATCATGCCGATTTCGCCTGCGATCACGCCGCGTCGGGCGGTAGGCACTGCGCTAAGCCACTTTAACGACAGGATAAACAGCGCAGCGGCGATGATGTAGGTGGTCTGCGTAAAGATAGCCTGTGTGCTCATGACGACTTCCCTCGCTCACCCGGTTCACGCTTCTTGAACATCTTTAACATGCGGTCGGTGATCAGAAAACCGCTGACCACGTTGATGGTGGAGGCGGTCACTGCCAGCGCGCCCAGCACGGTGGTCAAAGTGGTTTCCTGCGCTCCCAGTATCACCAGTGAACCCACCAAGCTAATCGCCGAGATGGCGTTGGTGAGCGACATCAGCGGCGTATGCAGCAGAGGCGATACGCGGCGTATCACCTCGAAGCCCAGGAACGTTGCCAGCACGAACACATAAAGGTTGCCGAGAATATCTTGCAGTGTCATTTTGCTTCCTCCTTACGTGCTCAAGCCGAGCTTCTCGCGCACACGCGGATGAACGACCTGTCCGTCGCGCGTTAACAGCGTGTCGCGGATAATCTGGTCTTCCATGTCCAGACTCAGCTCCCCGTCTTTGAGTAGATTGACGGTGAAGCTGCCGATATTTCTGGCGTACAACTGGCTGGCATGGTACGGCATGGTGGCTGGCAGGTTCAGGGGCCCGATGATGGTTACTCCCTGATGCACTACCGTTTGCCCGGGCTGGGTCAGCTCGCAGTTGCCCCCGCGCTCTGCGGCGAGGTCTACGATGACTGAGCCGGGGCGCATTCCCTCCACCATCTCCCGCGTGATGAGCACCGGCGCGCGCTGTCCGGGCACTGCGGCGGTGGTAATCACCACATCGTTTTCGGGCAGCACGTCCCTCATCATCTCTGCCTGCCGTCGGTAGAAATCCTCACCCAGCGCCTTTGCATAGCCGCCTGCATCCTGCGCGTCCTGCACCTCCAGCGGCAACTCCACGAAGCGGGCGCCGAGGCTCTCCACCTGCTCACGCACGGCAGGGCGCACGTCATACGCGCTCACTACCGCTCCCAGCCGTCTTGCGGTGGCAATCGCCTGCAAACCAGCCACTCCTGCGCCGATGACGAACACGCGGGCAGGAGTAATCGTACCTGCCGCCGTCATCATCATGGGGAAGATTTTGGAGAGCGAATTCGCCGCTAAGAGCACCGCCTTGTAGCCCGCGAGGTTCGATTGTGAAGAGAGCACGTCCATCGGCTGAGCGCGCGTGATACGGGGAACCAGCTCCAGTGCGAAAGCAATGATGCCTTTCTGCGCCGCCTCGGCGATGGGTTCCGGCACCCACAGCGGGTCCATCATCGCTATCCACACCTGTCCTTCCCGCGCCAGCGACAGGTCTGCCTTCCAGCCGTCGGGGTTCGCTCCCAGCGCACGTACCTGCAGCACGATGTCTGCTCCGGCAATCACTTCCTCGCGCGTCGGCAGGACGGTAGCCCCTGCATCGGCGTACTCCAGGTCGGAGAACCCCGCCGCCCTGCCCGCTCCTGCCTGCACCAGTACTTCCGCCTTCGCTTTCTTCAGCGCGGCAATCGCAGAGGGAACCAGCGCGACCCGCGTCTCGCCCGGAAAGGTCTCTTGCGTTATTCCAATACGCATGGCTGTAACCCGTGATACCAGAATGAATGAACTCGCTGTACTTTATTCACGAAAAGAAAAGGTATTTCCTGCTTGCAAAACGCCGGAATTGTGAAATTCTTACAATATGAGGCTCCCCTCTCCTGCGAGGAGAGGGGACGGGGGAGAGGTTTATCAAAAAATTTTTTCCCACACCCCGCAAAAATGCTTGACAGCTTCGCCGATGTGTGATATAGTGTGACCGATAGCGCAGTTCCTGTAGTGTTCTGAAAATCTCAAGACGGCTTTTCACAACACGACAAAGGAGGGTGCTAAACAAAATGCTACGGCGCTTTCCGTATCTGCGCACACTGGCTACCGTGTGCATCCTGAGCCTGACTGTGCAGGTAGCCGCTCCTCTCTTTGCCTCCTCCAGTGTGAGGGGGGGGGGTAAAAGAGACAGTTTCTCCCCTTCCCACTGACAGTAACAACAGTTCCCCCAAACTGCTCACCGGAGTAACCGAACGATGAACACCTCCCCCACCATTGATGAACTTTGAAAAAATAGTCGCACCTATCCGATGAGCACCGCCTGACCCTCCCCCTGTGCGGGAAAAAGGATGCTGGACACGGGTTTGCGGCTAAAGCCGCACCCCTTCAAACCAAACCC
>Ga0101941_1000689_pt1 | contig 44709 bp, 40 predicted proteins | sample DewCreD2012metaG_3_FD_75242 | JGI IMG/M metagenome (GOLD analysis project Ga0101941, IMG submission 75242) | Hot spring sediment bacterial and archeal communities from British Columbia, Canada, to study Microbial Dark Matter (Phase II) - Dewar... ... | reverse complement strand
CGAGCTCGGCGAGATCTGCGCCGGGCTGCGGCCGGGCCGGACCTCGCCGGGGCAGACCATCGTGTGCGACCTCACCGGGGTGGGGGTCCAGGACGTGGCCGCGGCGAACCTCGTGATGGCCCGGCTCGGCGAGGCCGAGCCCGAGCCCTAGCGCTCGGGGCGCTCGGCGGCCGCCCGCGCGTGGGCGAGCCGGGCGAGGACCTCGTCGTGGAGGACGCCGTTGGTCGTGAGCACCGAGCCGCCGTGCCGCAGCGGCTCCCCCTCGAAGGTGCTGACCCTGCCGCCCGCCTCCTCGACGACCACCTGGACGGCGGCCCAGTCCCAGGTGTTGAGCTCGGGCTCGAGCATGAGGTCGGCCGAGCCCCGGGCCACGAGCATGTGGGACCAGAAGTCGCCGAAGCCGCGCTCGCGCCGCGCCCCCCGGAGCAGCTCGAGGAAGGCCTCGGCGTAGGGGGTGGCGAGCAGGTCCCGGGCCTCGCCGTAGCAGACGAAGGCCCGCTCGAGCCGGTCGGCGCGCGAGACGCGGATCGGCTCGCCGTTCAGGGTGGCGCCGCCGCCGCGGCGGGCCGCGTAGCGCTCGCCGAGGGCCGGGGCGCTCACCACGCCGAGCACCGGGACCTCGTCCACGGCGAGCGCGATGAGCGTCGCCCAGATCTGGATGCCGTCGGCGAAGTTCCGGGTGCCGTCGATCGGGTCGACGATCCAGCGCCGGGCGGCGCGGCCCTGTAGCCCGGACTCCTCGCCGAGGACCGCGTCGTCCGGGTAGCGCCGGCGGATCTCCTCGCGAATCATGGCCTCGATCGCGAGGTCGGCCTCGGTCACCGGGCTGCGGTCGGCCTTCTCCCGGACGTCGAACGAGCCCCGGAAGAAGGACATCCCGATCCGGCCCGCCTCCTCGGCGAGCTCGAGGGCGAACGCGAGCTCCTCCTCGTACACGTCGAGCGCAGCCTACCGGCCGGCTCCACCGGGTGTCCCCCGTACCGGGTACGCTTGGAGGCGAGATGCAGACGACGCTGGAATCCACCGACAAGCACAAGGTCAAGCTCACCGTGGAGGTCGAGCCCGAGCGCTTCGGCCGGGACCTCGAACGCGCCTACCGCAAGGTGGCCGAGCAGGTGAAGATCCCCGGCTTCCGCAAGGGCAAGGCGCCGCGCCCGATCATCGACGCCCAGGTCGGGCGGGACGTGGTCCTCACCGAGTTCCTCGAGGAGGCCGTCCCCCGCTACTACCGGGAGGCCCTGCGCGAGCACGAGCTCGCGCCGATCGCCCAGCCCGACATCGACCTCGAGCAGCTCGAGGAGGGCAAGCCGTTCGTCTTCACGGCCACGGTGGAGATCCGGCCGCGCCTGCAGCTCACCGAGGCCGACTACAAGGGCATCCGGGTGGAGCGCCCCTCGACCCAGGTGAGCGAGGAGGAGGTCGAGCGGTTCCTCGACGCCCTCCGCGAGCGCTTCGCCGAGCTCGAGACCGTGCAGCGCCCGGCGGCCACCGGGGACTACGTCCTCATCGACCTGCGCGCGACGATCCACGACGAGGAGGTGCCCGAGGCCACGCGCTCGGACTTCCTCTACGAGGTGGGGGCCGGCGAGTTCACCGGGACCCTGGACGCGCAGCTCGTCGGGAAGCGGGCCGGCGAGATCCTCAAGTTCAACGCCACCCTGGACGACCGGTTCGGTGAGCGGGCCGGACAGGAGGTCACGTTCCAGGTGCTCCTCAAGGAGGTCAGGGGCAAGAAGCTGCCGGCGGCCGACGACGAGTTCGCCAAGACCGCCTCGGAGTTCGACACGATCGAGGAGCTCCGGGCGGCCCTGCGTGAGCAGCTCGCCGCCAACAAGGAGCGCGAGGCCGACGCGGAGGTCCGCGACCGGGTCCTGCGCGCCCTCGTCGAGGCCACCGAGGTCGACCTCCCCGAGACCCTCGTGGAGGAGGAGACCGAGCACCGGGTCCACCACGCTCGGGAGCGGGCGGAGCAGCTCGGCCTGCCCCTCGAGCGCCTGCTCGAGCTCCAGGGCACCGACGAGCTGCGCTTCCGGGCCGAGGCCCGAGAGCACGCCGTCCGCGCGATCAAGGCGGACCTGGTTCTGGAGGCCGTCGCTCGCGCCGAGGACATCCAGGTGACCGCCGAGGAGCTGGCGCAGGAGATCGGCCGCCTCGCCCAGGCGCTCGGACGCGACCCCAAGCAGGTGGCCGAGACCCTCGAGCAGGGCGGTCAGGTCGTAGCGCTGGCCGGTGATATCATCCGCTCGAAGGCGCTGGACGTGCTCGTGGAGCACGCCGAGATCGTCCCCGAGGACGGCGCCACGCAGGGCGGGTCGGCCGGCGAGGCGCCTGCCGATCCCCCGCACGACAACCCGGAGGCATGACCATGAAGGACTATCTCGTTCCCGTCGTCGTGGAGCAGACGAGCCGCGGGGAGCGCTCGTTCGACATCTACTCGCGGCTGCTGAAGGAGCGGATCGTGTTCCTCGGCACGCCGATCGACGATGCCGTGGGCAACCTCATCATGGCCCAGCTCCTGCACCTCGAGTCCGAGGACCCGGACAAGGACATCAGCCTGTACATCAACTCGCCGGGCGGCGACATCACGGCGCTGTTCGCGATCTACGACACGATGCAGTACATCAAGCCCGACGTGTCGACGATCGTGATGGGTCAGGCGGCCTCGGCCGCGGCGGTGCTGCTGCTCGCCGGCACGAAGGGCAAGCGGTACGCGCTCCCGCACTCGCGGGTGCTGCTGCACCAGCCGCACGGCGGCGCGCAGGGGCAGGCCGTGGACATCGAGATCCAGGCGCGCGAGATCATCCGCTACCGGAAGCTGCTCGACGAGATCATCGCGTTCCACACCGGCCAGCCGCTCGAGCGGGTGAGCAAGGACACCGACCGCGACTTCATCCTCACGGCCGAGGAGGCCGTCGAGTACGGGATCGTGGACGAGGTCATCACCTCCCGCAAGGTCAACCGCGAGCTCGCAGCGGCGGCCGCCGGCTCGTCGTAGTATCCGAGACCGGGCGGCCGGGATCGGCCCGGCCGCCCGAGCGGAAGGGGGCAGGCGCGGCAGATGGCGAGGATCGGCGAGTCGGACCTGCTGAAGTGCTCGTTCTGCGGGAAGAGCCAGAAGCAGGTGAAGAAGCTCATCGCGGGCCCCGGCGTGTACATCTGCGACGAGTGCATCGATCTCTGCAACGAGATCATCGAGGAGGAGCTCTCCGAGACCTCCGAGCTCAAGCTCGACGAGCTCCCCAAGCCCGCCGAGATCTACGCGTTCCTCGATGACTACGTGATCGGCCAGGAGCAGGCGAAGAAGGTCCTCTCGGTCGCGGTCTACAACCACTACAAGCGGATCCAGGTCGGGAGCAAGGACCAGGACGTCGAGCTGCAGAAGTCGAACATCCTGATCCTCGGGCCCACCGGGTGCGGGAAGACGCTCCTGGCCCAGACCCTGGCCCGGATGCTCAACGTCCCGTTCGCCATCGCCGACGCCACGGCCCTCACCGAGGCCGGCTACGTGGGCGAGGACGTCGAGAACATCCTGCTCAAGCTGATCCAGGCGGCGGACTTCGACGTGAAGAAGGCCGAGACCGGGATCATCTACATCGACGAGGTCGACAAGATCGCCCGCAAGAGCGAGAACCCCTCGATCACCCGGGACGTCTCCGGGGAGGGCGTGCAGCAGGCCCTCCTCAAGATCCTCGAGGGGACCACGGCCTCGGTCCCGCCCCAGGGCGGCCGGAAGCACCCGCACCAGGAGTTCATCCAGATCGACACCACGAACATCCTGTTCATCTGCGGGGGCGCCTTCGCCGGGCTCGAGAAGATCATCGAGTCGAGGATCGGGAAGAAGGGGATCGGGTTCGGCGCCGACATCCGCCGGGCGGAGGACAAGGACCTGGGAGAGATCCTCTCCCACGTGATGCCGGAGGACCTCCTGAAGTACGGGCTGATCCCGGAGTTCGTGGGCCGGCTCCCGGTGATCACCTGGGTCCACAACCTCGACCGGGACGCCCTGGTCGACATCCTCACCAAGCCCAAGAACGCGCTCGTCAAGCAGTACCGGCGGTTCTTCGAGTTCGACGGCGTGGAGCTCGAGTTCACCGACGACGCCCTCGAGGCCATCGCCGATCAGGCCATCCTCCGCGGGACGGGGGCCCGGGGCCTCCGGGCCATCATGGAGGAGGTGCTGCTCAACGTGATGTACGAGCTGCCCTCCCGCCAGGACGTCCGCAAGTGCGTGGTCGACCGGCAGGTGGTCCTGGAGCGGGTGAACCCCACGCTCGTCCCGCGGCAGGAGCCGGCGCCCCGGCTCCGCCGCGAGCGCACCGCCTAGCGCGAGGGTCCGCGCCGGGGCTCCGCCAGGCGTCGGAGCTCCGCCAGGCGTCGGAGCTCGAGCCGGGCCCCGGCCCGCTCGAGATGCGGCGCCGCCTCGACGAGCCGTCGCCGGGCCTCATCGTCGCGGCCGAGGGCGAGCAGCGCCGCGGCGAGATCGAGCTCGGTCCGGGCGCGCTCCCACCGCGCCGGGAGCCGCCCGAAGCCCTCGCGAGCGCGCTCGAGCAGCTCGATCGCTGGGGTCGTCCTCGTGGGCGACGGGGACCCCGAAGACGGCCACGATCGCATCGCCGATGAACTTCTCGACGGTGCCGCCCTCGGCCTCGATCTCCTCCCGCATCGCTGCGAAGCAGGTGCCGAGGACCTCCTGCAGCCGCTCGGGGTCGAGGCGCTCGCCGAGGCCGGTGGAGCCCGTCACGTCCGCGAACAGGACCGTCACGAGCCGGCGCTCCCGTCCGGGCGCCACCGGCTCGCGCTCGGCGATCGCCGTGCCGCAGGAGGGGCAGAACCGCGCCGCCTCGGGCGGCTCCGCGCCGCAGGTGGGGCAGGCGCGCACGAGGGAGGCGCCGCACGACGCGCAGAAGCGCGCGCCCTCGGGGCTCGCGTTCCCGCAGCTCGGACAGGCCCCCACCGGCACGGGTCTACGTCCTCCGCGGGGGCGGTCATCTCGTAGACTCGCGCCCATGGTGGAGGGGGCGATCCGCTGGGAGGAGATGCCGCCCCAGTACGACCCGCGGGCGGCCGAGCGGCGCTGGTACCCGACCTGGGTGGAGCGCGGGTACTTCCACGCGAAGGCCCCCACCGACCGCGAGCCGTTCAGCATCGTGCTGCCCCCGCCGAACGTCACCGGCCGCCTCCACATCGGCCACGCCCTGGACCAGACGATCCAGGACATCCTCGTCCGGCGGGCCCGGATGCAGGGGTACGAGACGCTCTGGCTCCCGGGGACCGACCACGCCGGGATCGCCACCCAGGTCGTGGTGGAGCGCGAGCTCCGGAAGGAGGGCCTCGACCGCCGGCAGCTCGGGCGGGAGCGGTTCCTCGAGCGGGTGTGGGCCTGGAAGGAGCGCTACGGGGGCGAGATCGTCGAGCAGATGAAGGCCCTCGGCGACTCCTGCGACTGGGACCGGTTGCGGTTCACGATGGACGAAGGCCTCTCGCGCGCCGTCCGGGTCGCGTTCGTCCGGATGTACGAGGAGGGGCTGATCTACCGCGGGGAGCGGCTGATCAACTGGTGCCCCACCGACCAGACCGCGCTGTCGGACTCGGAGGTCGAGCACGTCGAGGTGGAGGGCGAGCTGATCACGTTCCGCTACCCCCTGGCCGACGGCTCGGGGTACGTGGCGGTGGCCACCACGCGGGTCGAGACGATGCTCGGCGACACCGGGGTCGCGGTCCACCCCGAGGACCCCCGGTACCGGGCGCTCGTGGGCAAGACCGTCCGCCACCCCCTCGACGGTCGTGAGCTCCCCATCGTCGCGGACCCCGCGGTCGACCCCGCGTTCGGGACCGGTGCCGTGAAGGTGACGCCGGCCCACGACCCCACGGACTTCGAGATCGCCGAGCGGACCGGGCTCCCTCTCCGCAACGTCCTCGCCGCCGACGCCACGATCGCCGGGGACGTCCCCGAGGAGTTCCGCGGGCTCGACCGCTACGCGGCACGGGTCCGGGTGCTCGAGCGCCTCCGCGCGCTGGGGCTCGTGGAGCGGGAGGAGCGGCCCTACCGCCACTCGGTCGGGCACTGTTACCGCTGCCACTCCGAGATCGAGCCGTGGCTGTCGGGCAAGCAGTGGTTCGTGGCGGTCGAGCGGCTCAAGGGCCCGGCGCGCGAGGTGGCCCGGGATGGCCGCGTGCGTTTCGTCCCGGAGCGGTGGGCCCGGAACTACGACGAGTGGCTCGCCGGGCTCCGCGACTGGAACATCTCGCGCCAGCTCTGGTGGGGCCACCGGATCCCGGTGTGGTACTGCGCGAACGGCCACGAGTTCGCGGCGACCGAGGACCCCGACGCCTGCCGGGAGTGCGGGAGCCCGGAGATCGAGCAGGACCCCGACGTCCTCGACACCTGGTTCTCCTCCCAGCTCTGGCCGTTCTCCACCCTCGGCTGGCCCGACGACACCCCCGACCTCCGGACCTTCTACCCGACGACGGTGCTGGTCACGGGCTACGAGATCCTCTACCTCTGGGTGGCCCGGATGATCATGTCGGGTCTCTACCTCGTGGGGGACGTCCCGTTCCGCACCGTCGTGATCCACGGGCTGGTGCGGGACGCCCAGGGCCGGAAGATGAGCAAGTCGCTGGGGAACGTGATCGACCCGCTCGACATGATCGAGCGGTACGGGGCCGACGCGCTCCGGTTCGCCCTGGCCTGGATGGCCTCGCCCGACCAGCAGAACCTCCCGCTCAAGGAGGAGTCGATCGAGGCCGGGCGGAACTTCGCGAACAAGATCTGGAACGCGGCGCGGCTCGTGCTCCGCGCGTTCGAGGGCGGGCCGCCCACGCTCCCACCGCCCGAGCGGCGGACGCTCGCCGACCGCTGGCTGCTCTCGCGCCACCAGGCCTGCGTGGCCGAGGTGGACGCGGCCCTCGACGCGTACCGGTTCGACGCGGCGGCCCAGGCCATCCACCGGTTCCTCTGGGCCGAGTACTGCGACTGGGGCCTGGAGGTCGCGAAGGGCCGCCTCTACGGGGAGGACCCCCTGGCCAGGGCCGACGCCGCGAACCTCCTGGCCTGGGTCCTGGAGCGGACCCTCCGCCTGCTCCACCCCGTGATGCCGTTCGTGACCGAGGAGATCTGGCAGCGCCTCGGCGCGGGCGAGTCGATCGTGATCGCTCCGTGGCCCGAGCAGCGACCGGGGGACCTCGATCCCGAGGCCGAGGAGGTCTTCGAGGAGCTGCGGGAGGTGGTCACGGACATCCGCGCGATCCAGGCCGGGCTCCCCCCCGAGCTGCGGGGCGCGGTGGAGGTGGAGGCCGGGCTCCGGGGCCGGCTCGAGCCCCTGCTCGGGGACCTGGAGCGCCTCGGCGGAGCCCGGGTCCGTTTCGCCGAGCTCGGCGGGGCCCGGGTCCGACCGACCCGGGCCGAGGGCGTGGACCTCTCGGCGGTCGCGGCCTCCCGGCGCAAGCGCCTCGAGGAGGTGCGGGCCAAGCTCGAGCGGAAGCGGAGGAAGCTCGCGAACGAGGCGTTCCTCGCGAAGGCCCCGCCGGCCGTCGTGGAGAAGGAGCGGCGGGAGGTGGCCGAGTTGGAGGCCGAGGCCGCCCGGCTCGAGGCCGAGCTCGCGCAGCTGGGGTGAGGGGTGCGGTTCGAGGAGGCCCTGGCCGAGCTGGAGGGACGGCAGCCGGAGCGGATCGTCCCGGACCTGTCCCGGATCCGCGCCCTGGTCGAGCTGCTCGACGACCCGCAGCTCGCCTACCCCACGATCCACGTCGCGGGGACCAACGGGAAGACCACGACCGCGCGGATCGCGGCGTCGCTGGGGTGCGCCCACGGGCTCCCCACCGGCCTGTACACCTCGCCCCACCTCCTGTCGGTGACCGAGCGGATCGCGGTCTGCGACGAGCCGATCCCCGAGGAGGAGTTCGCGGAGCAGTACGAGCGGCTCCTGCCCTACCTCGAGCTGGTCGATGGGAAGGGCGAGCGGGTCACGTACTTCGAGGTCCTCACGGCCCTGGCGTTCCTGTGGTTCGCGGACCGTCCCGTCTCCCTCGCCGTGATCGAGGTCGGGATGGGCGGCCGGTGGGACGCGACGAACGTCGTCCGCGGCGACGTGGCCGTGATCTGCGAGATCGGCCTGGACCACCCCGAGCTCGGCTCGACGGTGGCGGAGGTGGCGGGGGAGAAGGCCGGGGTGGTGAAGGAGGGCTCGGCCGTGGTCTGCCGCCGCCAGCGGCCCGAGGCCCTGGCCGTGGTGGAGGCCCGCTGCCGGGAGGTGGGGGCCCGGCTCCTCCTCGAGGACCGGGACTTCGCCCTGGCCGACCGGAGGGTGGCCGTCGGTGGGCAGGCCATCTCGGTGCGGGGCCTGCACGGGAGGTACGAGGACCTCCTGCTCCCGCTGTTCGGCGAGCACCAGGCCCGGAACGCGACCGCCGCGATCGTGGCGCTCGAGGCCCTCCTCGACCGGGGGCTCGGCGAGGAACCGGTCCGGGAGGGCCTGGCCAGGGCGACCTCGCCGGGGCGGGTGGAGGTGGCCGACCGCCACCCGCTGGTCGTCCTCGACGGCGCCCACAACCCCGACGGCGCCCGGGCCCTGGCGGCGACCCTCCGGGAGTCCTTCGCCTGGGAACGGCTCCACCTCGTGGTGGGCGTCTCGGCGAACAAGGACGTCCGCGGGGTGCTCGAGGCCCTCGCGCCCCTCGCCGACCGGGCCTACGCGGCGGCCCACTCGACCCCGCGCACCGTACCGGCCCGCGCGGTGGGCGGCGTCCTCCAGGAGCTGGAGGTCCCGACCGAGGTCTTCGACGACGTGCCCTCGGCCCTCGCCGCGGCCCGGGACTCCGCGGGGGAGGGCGACCTCATCCTCGTGACCGGCTCCCTCTATACTGTCGCGGACGCCCGCCGGGCGCTCCGCGGGAACCGCTGAAGCCGTGGCCGTCGAATCGACGCTGCTCATCGTCAAGCCCGACGCCGTCCGCCGGGGGCTGATCGGGGAGGTGCTCGCGCGGATCGAGCGGAAGGGCCTCAGGATCCGCGAGATGCGGATGATGCGGATCGACCGGGAGCTCGCCGAGGAGCACTACGGGGAGCACCGCGGGAAGCCGTTCTTCGAGGAGCTGGTGGACTTCATCACCTCGGGCGACGTCGTCGTGGCCCGGGTAGAGGGGGAGCAGGCGATCTCGGTCCTGCGGACGCTCATGGGCCCCACCGACCCCGCGCAGGCGCCCCCCGGGACCATCCGCGGGGACCTGGGCCTCCTGATCACCGAGAACCTCGTGCACGGCAGCGACTCCCCGGGGTCGGCCGAGCGCGAGCTGAAGCTGTTCTTCGACTGACGATGGCGGGTGCCGCGCCCGTGGCCGCGGCCCTCGGTCGGATGTGGGAGGAGCGGCTCCCGCGGCTCGACGCCACCGGGGCGCAGGTGGCGATCACCGACCGGTCGGGGCTCCTCGCGTCCGTCGTCCTCGGGGCGGCCGACCGGTGCGGGACCCCGCTCTCGCCCGAGACCCGTTTCCAGATCGGCTCGATCTCCAAGTCGTTCGCCGCCCTCCTCGCGCTCCAGGAGGCGGAGGCCGGCCGCCTGGACCTCGGCGCGCCGGTCCGCCGGTACCTGCCCTGGTTCGAGGTCCCCTCGCGGTTCGCGCCGATCCAGGTCCACCACCTCCTCTCGCACACCTCGGGGCTGGCCCAGGGGACCGAGTTCGCGGGCGACGCCCGCGCCGCCCTCCTGCTGCTGCGGGAGACCGACGCCGGGTTCGCGCCGGGGGAGCGGTTCCTGTACTCGAACGACGGGTACAAGGCGGTGGGCCTCGTGCTGGAGGAGGTGGCTGGCCGGCCCTACCCGGAGCTGCTCCGGGGACGGGTCCTCGAGCCCCTCGGGATGGTGCGGTCGGAGCCCGCGATCACGCTCGAGGGCCGGGCCGGCTCGGCGCCGGGGCACCGGCGGCTCTTCGACGACCGCCCTGTCCACCCCTCCCAGCCGCTGGTCGAGGCCCCGTGGGTCCCCTCGAGCACCGCCGACGGGAGCGCCCTCTCGACCGGGGAGGACCTGTGCGCGTTCGCCCGGGCGCTCCTGTCCGGTGGCCGGGCTCCCGGGAGCCGACCCCTCGTGTCCGAGGCGGCCCTGACCCGGATGCTCGAGCCCCGGGCCGTCGACCCCGAGGAACCGGAGGCGCCCTACGGGTTCGGGATCCGGACCTGGCGCGAGGAAGGCCGACGCCACGCCGGCCACACCGGGAGCATGCTCGGCCACGTGGGCCGCCTGGCGGTGGATCTCGACGCCGGGGTGGGCGTCGCGGTCCTCCTGAACGGAGGCTCGGAGCGGGACCGGCTGGCCAGGGACGAGCTGTGCCGGTTCGCGCTCCGCGCCGCCGCGGCCCTGGCCGAGGGGTCGGAGCCGCCGGAGCCGCCGCCGGCGCCCCGCCCCGACCTCGTCCCGGGCGCGGAGGCCTACGCGGGCCGCTACCTGGGCGAGGGCGGCGAGCTCGAGCTCCTGGCCCGCAGGGAGCGCCTGCTCCTCCGGTGGGAGGGCTCCGAGGTCCCCCTCGAACCGCTCGCCCCGAGCCGCCTCCTCCCCGGCCACCGGGCCCCAGAGGCCCTCCTGGCGCCGCTCGCGGGCCTCGACCGCTTCGCGTTCCGCTTCGGCCGGGACGCCGCGGGTCGGGTCGTCGAGGTCTTCCACGGTCCCGGGTGGTTCCGGCGGTCCGACCACCGGGGGTCGCCCCCGCCCGGGCCGGACCCCTCCTGGGGGGCCTTCGTCGGCGACTACCGCAGCCCGAACCCCTGGGCTCCCGCCTTCTCGGTGGTGCTCCGGAAGGGCCGGCTCGCGATGATCGCGCCTTGGCTGGAGCGGGACGAGGAAGTCGTGCCGCTCCCCGACGGGAGGTTCCGGGTGGGCGCGTCCTGGTCGCCGGACCGTCTCCGGTTCGAGGATGTGGTGGGTGGGGAGGCGCGGCGGGCCGTGTTCGACGGAGCTCCGTGGTTCCGTGCCGGCTGATGCCGGGCGCCGGCCAGCCGGCGGCGGGCGGTCACCGCGCCCGGTGGAGGCCGCGCCGGGCGGTCACCGCGCGCCGTCGAGCCGGCGGAACGCGATCACCGCGTTGTGGCCGCCGAAGCCGAAGGAGTTGTTGAGCGCGAGCCGGACCTCCATCCGCCGCGCCTCGTTCGGGACGTAGTCCAGGTCGCACTCGGGGTCGGGGGTCTCGTAGTGGATCGTGGGCGGCACCACCCCACGGGCGATCGCGAGGACGCACGCGGCGCTCTCCACGGCCCCCGCCGCACCCAGCATGTGCCCGGTCATCGACTTCGTCGAGGAGATCGCGATCCGGTGCGCGACCTCCTCCCCCAGGGCGGCCTTGATCGCGGCGGTCTCGGCGGCGTCGTTGAGCGGCGTGGAGGTCCCGTGGGCGTTCACGTAGTCCACCGCGGAGGGCTCCTCCCCGGCGTCCCGGAGGGCCCACAGCATCGAGAGCGCCGCCCCCGAGCCCTTCGGGTCGGGGGCCGTGATGTGGAAGGCGTCGTCGGATGCCCCGTACCCGGCCACCTCGCAGTAGATCCGGGCGCCCCGGGCCCGGGCGTGCTCCTCCGCCTCGAGCACGAGGCAGCACGCGCCCTCGGCCAGGACGAACCCGTCGCGCCCGGCGTCGAAGGGCCGCGAGGCGCGCTCTGGGTCGGGGTTCTTGCTGAGGGCGGTCATCTGGGAGAAGGCGGCGACGGTGAGGGGGAGGGTGGCGGCCTCGGACCCCCCGGCCACGCAGAGGTCGAGCGCGCCCTCGCGGATGTACCGCATCGCCTCGCCGATCGCGTGGTTCGAGGACGAGCAGGCCGAGACCGTGGCGAAGTTGGGCCCGGTCAGGCCGAACCGCATCGCGACGTGCCCGGCGGCGGCGTTCGCCATGAGCGCGGGCACCATGAACGGGGACACCCGCCCCGCCCCCTTCTCCAGCATCACGAGGTGCTGCTGGAGCAGGGTCTCGATCCCGCCGATCCCGGTAGCGATGATGGCGCCGCCGCGCTCGGGGACCACCTCCGGCCCGCCCGCGTCGTCCCACGCGAGCTGGGCCGCGGCGAGGGCGTAGTGGCTGAACCGGTCGGTGCGCCGGACCTCCTTCGGGTCCAGGAACCGGGAGGGGTCGAACCCCTCCACCTCCCCGGCCACCTTCACCGGCAGGTCGGCGGGGTCGAACCGGCTGATGGTCCGGATCCCGTTCCGACCGACGACCAGGCCCTCCCAGAACTCCTCGACCCCGATCCCGACCGGCGTGACCGGTCCGATCCCGGTGACGACGACCCGCCGGCGCGCGGCCACGGCCCTACTTGGCGCCGACCTTCTGGGCGACGAGCTCGATGGCCTGGCCGACGGTCTTCACGTCCTGCATCTCCTCCTCGGGGATCTCGATGTTCCACTCCTCCTCGAGGGCGAGGACGGCCTCCACGAGGTCGAGCGAGTCGGCGTTCAGGTCCTCGGCGAACCGGGCCTCCGGCGTGACCTGGCTCTCGTCCACCGCGAGCTGCTCGGCGAGCACCTTCCGGACCCGCGCCTCGATCTCCGCCCTGTCCATGTTCCCTCCTCGTCTCCCGTTCCTACCCGGTTGCTCACGCGGACAGCCCTCCGTCCACGGGGATCACCGCGCCGTTCACGTACGAGGCCTCCTCGGACATGAGGAACCGGACCACCGCCGAGATCTCCTCGGGGTGGGCGGTCCGCCCGAGCGGCGTCTGGTCGATGTAGTACGCGCGCGCCCGGTCGTCCAGGTGCGCGGTCATCTCGGTCTCGAGCAGGCCCGGGCAGACCGCGTTCACCGTGATCCCCTTGGCGCCCACCTCGCGGGCCAAGGACCGGGTGAAGCCGACGAGCGCGGTCTTGGAGGCCGCGTACGCGGTCTGCCCGGCGTTCCCGCGGAACGCGATCACCGACGAGACGTTCACGATCCGCCCCCACCTGGCGCGGAGCATCGTCCGGAGCGCCTGCTGGGCGCAGAGGAACGCCCCCCGGACGTTGGTGTCGAGCGTCCTCGCCAGCACCGCCGGCGGGTACTTGAGCAGCAGCCCGTCCTGGGAGAACCCGGCGTTGTTCACGAGGCCCGTGACCGGCCCGAGGCGGTCGTTCACCGCGCGGAAGGCCTCGGCCACCGACGCCTCGTCGGTCACGTCGAGGTGGACCACGGCCCCCTCCCCGCCCGCCGCCTCCAGGGCCTCCAGGGTCTCCTTGGCCTCCCCCTCGCTGGTGCGGTAGCCGATCGCCACCCTCCAGCCCGCCTCCCCGAGGGCGAGCGCGCAGGCCCGGCCGATCCCGCGGGCGGCGCCGGTCACCACCGCGACCTTGCCCACCTCCGCGCTCGTCACGACGGCCCCGGCATCGTCCATCGGATCAGGTTCGCCCCCCAGGCCAGGCCGGCGCCGAACGAGGTGAGCAGCACCAGGTCGCCCGGGGCGATCCTCCCGGTCCGCCAGGCCCGGTCCAGGGCGATGGGGATCGAGGCCGCGGAGGTGTTCCCGACCTCCGCCACGTCCACCACGGCCCGCTCCGCGTCGATCCCCAGGCGCTGGGCGACCGCCGTCATGATCCTGGCGTTCGCCTGGTGCGGGATCAGGAGGTCCACGTCCTGGGGCCCGTAGCCGGACTTGTCCAGGAGCTCCCGGCAGGCGTTCGCCATCTCGACCACCGCCCGCTTGAACACCTCCCGCCCCGAGGCCATCCGGATGGCGTGCTCACGGGCGGCCACGGTCTCGGGCGAGGCGGGACGGGCCGAGCCGCCGCCCGGGATCACCAGGAGGTCGGCGGCGCTGCCGTCGGCCCCGAGGACCGAACCGATGACCCCCGGCTCGTCCGCGGGCACGAGCACCGCGGCCCCGGCGCCGTCCCCGAACAGCACGCAGGTCGTCCGGTCGGTGAGGTCCAGGACCCGGGAGAGGATCTCGGCCCCGACCACGAGGACCGTCTCGGCCGCCCCCGACGCGATGAAGGCCCGAGCCGCCGCCAGCCCGTAGGAGAAGCCCGCGCAGGCGGCGTTCAGGTCGAAGGCCGGGCAGCTGAGGCCGAGCTTGCGCTGCACCCGGACGGCGGTCGCGGGGATCGGGGTATCGGGGGTGAGCGTCGCGACCAGCACCAGGTCGACCTGCTCCGCGGGGAGCCCCGCGCTCTCCAGGGCTCGCTGGGCGGCCTCGGTGGCGAGGTCCGAGGTGTTCTGGCCGTCCTCGGCGAACCGTCGCTCGCGGATCCCGGTCCGTTCTCGGATCCACTCGTCCGAGGTCTCCACGAACGAGGCGAACCACTCGTTGGGGATCACCCGCGCGGGCAGCGCGGATCCCACGCCCGCCACCACGGCGTGCCGCTCGCCCCTCACACGCCCCTCCGGCTCCCGGTCACGCCGGCGAGGATACCGCCCGGCGGGCCTCCCCTCACCCGTCCTCCCCGGCCGCCGCCGGGACCGCGGCGGCCGCCTCCCGGGCCGCCTCCGGGGAGCCCACGGCGAGGGCCAGGGCCCCCGGGACCGCGCGCCGCGCGAGCTTCGTGAGCACATCGCCCGGGCCGGCCTCGAGGAACGCGTCGAACCCGGCCGCGGCGAGCGCCCGCATCGCGGCCTCCCAGCGGACCGGCGAGACCACCTGACGCACCACGAGCTCGCGGAGGACCTCGGGGTCGTCCTCGAGGGCCCCCGACACGTTCGAGGCGACGGGGAACCGCGGGGGACGGAAGCGGGCCGCCGCCACGCGGGCCCGGAGCGGCTCGAGGGCCGGTTCCATGAGCGGGGAGTGGAACGCGCCCGCGACCCTGAGCCGGACCGCCCGCGCTCCACGCTCGCGGGCCAGGGCCTCCGCCCGCTCGACGGCCGGGACCGACCCGGAGAGGACGGCCTGTCGCTCGGCGTTCTCGTTGGCCACGACCAGCACGTCGCCCCCCCGCGCCTCCTCGCAGATCGCCCGGGCCTCCTCCAGGGTCGGTCCGAGGAGCGCGGTCATCGTGCCCGGCCGGGCCCGGGCGGCGGCCTCCATCGCCCGCCCCCGCTCGGCCACGATCGCCACCGCGTCCGGCAGATCGAGCGCGCCGGAGGCGGCGAGGGCCGCGAGCTCCCCGAGGGAGTGGCCGGCGGCCGCCCCCGCCCGTACCCCCTCCGCCTCGAGGACCCGGAACGCGGCCAGGTCGCAGGCGAAGAGCGCGGGCTGCACGAACCCCGTGGACGCCAGGGCCTCCTCGTCGCGGCAGCCCGCCACGACGTCCCGTCCGAGGAGCTCGGAGACCTCCTCGAGCACCGCCCGGCCGGCCCCGTGGACGGTCCACGGGTCCGCCATCCCCGCGTACTGGGATCCCTGCCCCGGGAACAGGACCGCGACGGGCACGTTCCTCCCTCCGCTCGCGTACGGTGATCACCCTACCGACCGCGTCCCCCAGGCCGGGGTTACGACGGCGGCCGCGGGTTGCCACGGCCCCGGGGGTCGTGTAGAACGTCCCTGAGCCCATGGCCGAGAGGGTTCAAGGACGCGCGGCCCCCCGCCCGAGGCCCCAAGGGGCGGAGGGGATCTTCGGGGTGCTCGGGCGAGACATGGCGGTCGACCTGGGCACGGCGAACACGCTCGTCTACGTCCGGGGGCGGGGGGTCGTCCTGAACGAGCCGTCGGTCGTGGCGATCAACACCCTCACCGGGGCGATCCTGGCCGTGGGGGCCGAGGCGAAGCGGATGATCGGGCGGACCCCCTCCCACATCCAGGCGGTCCGTCCGCTCAAGGACGGCGTGATCGCCGACTTCGACGTCACCGAGAAGATGCTCCGCTACTTCATCCAGCGGGTGCACAAGCGGCGCCTGCTGGCGAAGCCGCGGGTCGTGATCTGCGTCCCCTCCGGGATCACCGGGGTCGAGCAGCGGGCGGTGGAGGAGGCGGCGATCGCCGCCGGCGCCCGCCGCGCCTACATCATCGAGGAGCCGATGGCGGCGGCGATCGGCGCGGGGCTCCCGATCCACGAGCCCACCGGGAACATGGTCGTGGACATCGGTGGGGGAACCACCGAGGTCGCGGTGATCTCGCTCGGGGGGATCGTCACGAGCACCTCGATCCGGATCGGGGGCGACGAGCTCGACGAGGCGATCATCCAGTACGTGAAGAAGGAGTACTCGCTCGCGCTCGGCGACCGCACGGCGGAGGCCATCAAGATCGCGATCGCCTCGGTGTACCCGACGCCCGAGGAGCTCGTCGCGGAGATCAAGGGCCGCGACCTGGTCTCCGGCCTGCCCAAGACCATCACGATCAGCGCGGAGGAGGTCCGGCGGGCCATCGAGGAGCCGGTGAACGCGATCATCGATGCGATCAAGGGCACGCTCGACCGGACCCCGCCGGAGCTCGCCGCCGACATCATGGACAAGGGGATCGTGCTCACCGGGGGCGGCGCCCTCCTGCGCGGCCTCGACAAGCGGCTCCGCCACGAGACGGGGATGCCGGTGCACATCGCCGACATGCCGCTCCAGGCGGTCGTGCTCGGGTCGGGCAAGTGCCTGGAGGAGTTCGAGGTCCTGCAGCGGGTGCTGGTGAGCCCGTCCCGGCGGTAGGCCGGGATGGCGATCGCCGGCCGCGCGCGGAACGCCCGCCTCCTGGTCGCGGTCCTGGTGTCGATCTCGCTCGTCACGATCACGATCGACTACCGGCAGGGCGGATCCGGGCCGCTGGCCGGCCTCGGGCGGGCGGCGCTCACGGCGATCGCCCCGCTCCAGGCGGCGGTCTCCCGCATCACCCGGCCCGTCGGGGACCTCCTCTCGACCCTCGCGAACCTGCCGCGGATCCGGCGGGAGAACGAACGGCTCAAGGACGAGCTCGCGGAGGCCCGGGCCGCGGTGGCCCGGCAGGCCTCGCTCGAGGCCCGGTACGAACAGCTCGTGAAACTCCTCGGGCTGCAGGAGGCGCTGGACCCGCCCACCGCCGCGGCCCTGGTGATCGGGAGCGGGGTCTCGAACTTCGAGTGGACGATCACGATCGATGCGGGGACCGAAGACGGGGTCGAGGTAGGATCCCCGGTCCTCGCGGCGGCCGGCCTCGTGGGGCGGGTGGTGGAGGCCGGACCCACCTCCTCGCTCGTGCAGCTGATCATCGATCCCGACTCGCGGGTGGCCGCCCGGCTGGCCAGCTCACGGGAGACCGGCCTCCTGGTCGGACAGGGGGAGGATGACCTCCAGATGCGGGGGATCGACCCCGCCACCGAGGTGGCGGCGGGGGAGCCGGTGGAGACCGCCGGGTACCAGGGCGGGCTCTACCCACCGGGCATCCCGATCGGGGTGGTCTCCCGGGTCGTGGAGAACCCCGCGGCGCTCGAGAAGTTCGTGACGGTGCGCCCGGCGGTGGACTTCTCGACGCTCGAGGTGGTGCTCGTGGTCCTCTCGTCGCGGGCGAGGTAGGTGGTGCCGGTGGTCCTGGTCGGGAGCGCGGGGTAGCCTGGGCCCGTGCTCCGGCGGGTGGCGTGGGTCGCGCTCGTGGTCGTCACCGCGCTGCTCCTGCAGTCCACGGTGTTCGCCGAGGTCCAGCTCTTCGGTGCCAAGCCCGAGCTCCTCTACCTGGTCACGGTGGCGTTCGCCCTGCTCGAAGGGCCGTCGGAGGGAGCGGTGGTGGGGTTCGCGTCGGGGATGGCCCAGGACTTCCTCCTCGACCAGCCCAAGGGCATCACGGCGCTCACGCTCACGCTGCTCGGGTACGGCGTCGGGCTGCTCCGCTCCTACATCGTCTCGCCGTCGCCGGCCACCCCGACCTTGCTCGTGGGCCTGGGGACGTTCGCGGCGGTCCTGTTCAACCGGGTGGTGGCCTTCCTCCTCGGGGAGGTCACGGCGGGGTTCGCCTTCGTCCTCCGGGTCGCGCTGCTCACCGGGCTCTACGGTGCGCTCCTCACTCCGCTCGTCTTCCCGGTCCTGCGGAGGGTCTCGGCCCGTTCACGGCCCCCGCGCGTCGTGCGGTGGTGATGCCGAGGTGACCGAGGGGCGGGCAGGGTTCCGGCTGAAGGTCCTCGCGGTGCTGGTCGCCGGGATGTTCGCCGCGCTCTCCACCCGCCTCTGGTACCTCCAGGTCCTGGCCGCCGAGCGGTTCCGGCGGGAGGCGGAGAACAACAGCGTCCGGCTGATCGAGGTGCCGGCGCCGAGGGGGAGGATCCTCGACCGCAACCGCGTTCCGCTCGTCGAGAACCGGCTCTCCCTCGTCGTCACCGTGAACCGTCAGGAGCTCGGGGACGACGCCGAGTCGGTGCTCCTGCGGCTCTCGGAGCTCCTGGGGATCCGGGTCCGGGTGCTCGCGGAACGGCTCCAGGACCCTCGCTACTACCCGTACCAACCCGTGCCGGTCGCCCAGGACATCTCGAAGGACGCCTGGTTCACGATCGCGGAGCACCCCGAGGAGTTCCCGGGCGTCGACGTCGTGGAGACGCCGGTCCGGAGGTACCCCCGTGGACGGCTCGCGGCCCACGTCCTGGGCCACGTGGGGCCGATCACCGCCGAACAGCTCGACCAGGAGCGCTTCCGGGGCTACGACCGGAACGACCTCGTCGGGCAGGCCGGGGTGGAGGCGGTCTACGAGCGGTGGCTCCAGGGCAGGGAGGGGATCGTGAAGTACCTCGTGAACGCGGCCGGTGAGCCGATCCGCAGGCTCGGCGAACGGCCGCCGGTCCCCGGCGACGACGTGGTGCTCTCCCTCGACCTCGGGGTCCAGCGCCTGGTGGAGCAGGCCCTGTCGTCGGGCATGGAGCACGCCCGCGCGATCCTCGACCCCGATACGGGCCGGTACCTCCAAGCCGACGCCGGTGCGGCCGTCGTCCTGGATGCCGACACCGGCGAGGTGGTGGCCCTCGCCTCCCGGCCGACGTTCGCCCCCTCGATCTACCAGGGCGGGCTCACGACGGAGGAGGCGGCCCGCCTCGAGCGGCCCGCGGCCCACCAGCCGCTGTTCAACCGCGCGACCCAGGGCGCCTACCCGCCGGGCTCCACGTTCAAGCCGTTCGTGGCCCTGGCCGCGGTCCGCCAGGGGATCGCCTCGCTCTCGGGCTCCTACCCCTGCCCGCCGACCTTCACGGTGCCGGGCGACGAGTCGGGCACCGTCTTCCACAACTGGAGCTCGAGCGACTACGGGTACCTGTCGCTCGCGAGCGCGCTCGTGGTCTCCTGCGATACGGTGTTCTACCGGTTCGGGTACGGCTTCTGGCAGCTCCTGCCGCCCGCGGTCCAGGGCCTCACCCAGGTGGCCCGGCCCGACCAGGAGGTGCTCCAGCGGGAGCTGCGGCGGTTCGGCTTCGGGGTCGCCCCCCGCCTCGACCTCCCCTCGGTCGGGTCCGGCCTCCTGCCCGGGGGTCGGTGGAAGTTCGAGACGTTCCGGGACGACTGGCAGCGGGTAGACCCCTTCAACCGGTGCATCGCCTACTGGTGCCCGGGGGACTACGTGAACATGTCGATCGGACAGGGCTACACGCTCGTCACGCCCCTCCAGCTCGCCACCGCCTACGCGGCGATCGCCAACGGTGGGCGGCTCTGCCAGCCGCACCTGGGGCTCAGGATCGAGCGGCCCCTCGGCGGGGGGCGGGTCGAGGTGGTGAAGCGGATCCGCCCCCGGTGCCGCCGGATCCGCGGCTACACGCCGGAGCAGTTCGCCTACGTCCGGCAGGCCCTGGCCCAGGTCCCGGTCTCGGGGACCGCGGCCTCCGCGTTCGCGGGGTTCCCCCTGGATCAGGTGCCGGTCGCCGGCAAGACCGGGACCGCCGAGGTCCCACCCCACCAGGACTACTCCTGGTTCGCGGCGATGGTCCCGGCCGACGACCCCCGGTACGTGATCGTGGTCCTCGTGGAGCAAGGCGGCCACGGCTCCACGACGGCGGCGCCGATCGTCCGCAGCATCATCGAGGGGTTGTATGGGCTCCCGTCCTCGGGCTTCGTCTCGGGCGGCGTGACGGACTGAGGAGCGGAGCGGCGGTGGACCTCGTGGCCGGTCGGACCTTCCCCGCGGAGCGCCGCCCCCTCCGCCACCTGGACCCCGTGCTGCTCCTCGTCGCGGTCGCGCTCTCGGTGGCGGGGCTCTTCCTCGTGTACTCGGCCACGCACCAGTCGCTCCGCGCGCTGGGCCTGGACCGGCTCACGTTCGTGAAGAAGCAGGCCACCGCGCTCGCGCTGGGCGCCGCGGCGGTGGTCGTGGTGGCCTCGATCGACTACCGGTTCGCCAAGGTCTACGCGGGGCTCGTCTACGGGGCGCCGGTGCTGCTCCTGGTGCTCGTGCACACGCCGCTCGGCGCGAGCTCGGCGGGCGCCCAGCGGTGGTTCCAGCTCGGCGGGTTCCAGCTCACGCCCTCGGAGTTCATGAAGGTCGGCCTGATCGTGATGCTCGCCGCGATGCTCTCCGAGGTCCGGAGCGAGGAACCGTCGCTCCAGGACGTCCTACGGGCGACGGCGGCCGCCGCCCTCCCCATGCTCCTCGTGTTCCTCCAGCCCGACGTGGGGACGACGATCGTGCTGGCCGCGATCCTCGTCGGGATGCTGGTGGTGGCGGGGGCGCGGGTCCGCCACCTCCTCGCGCTGGGGCTCGCGGCCCTGGTGCTCCTGTTCGGGGCGTTCCAGCTCGGGGTCGTGAAGGAGTACCAGCTCGAGCGGATCACCGCGTTCCTCGACCCGGAGGACGCCCCGGCCGCGGCGCTGTACAACCGGGAGCAGGCGGAGATCGCGGTCGGCTCGGGCGGCCTCACGGGGCGGGGGTACCTCCACGGAACCCAGACGAACCTCGACTTCGTGCCCGAGCAACACACGGACTTCATCTTCACGGTGGTGGGCGAGGAGTTCGGGTTCGTCGGATCGCTGGGGCTCCTCGCGCTGTTCGCGCTCCTGCTCTGGAGGGCCGTCCGGATCGCGTTCCTCGCGAAGGACGCCTTCGGGACGTACGTCGCGGCCGGCATCGCGGCCATGCTCTCGCTCCAGATGTTCGTGAACGTGGGGATGGTCGTGGGCATCATGCCGATCACCGGGATCCCGCTGCCGTTCGTCTCCTACGGGGGGAGCTCGATGCTGGCGAACTCCGTGGCCGTCGGGCTCCTGCTCAACATCCACATGCGGCGGCTGACGTAGGCTCAGCGGCGGGGAACCCGCCAGAGGAACGTGCTGCCCCCCGGGCCGCTGGCCTCGAGGACGACGTCGCCGTCCATCGCGCGGGCCGCGGTGCGGGCGAGCGTCAGGCCGAGGCCGGCCCCCTGGTGGCGGCGGCGGTTGAGCTCTTCCTCCTGCTCGAGCGGCTCGAAGATGCGGTCCCGGGCGTCGGGGGCGATCCCCTGACCACGGTCCATCACCCGCACCTCGACCCACCCCGGGGCCTCCTCGATCAGGACCACGACGGGGGCCGGGGGCTCGGAGAACCGCAGCGCGTTGTCCACGAGTTCCTCGAGCACCCGGCGGGCCGCCCCGGGCGAGCAGGACACCGGGGCCAGGTCCTCCCGCACCACGACCCGCACCCGCGGGCTCGCCGCGGCCACCTCCCGCGCGAGGGTGGGGAGGTCCACGTGCTCCTCGAGGCCCGCGGCCACGGCGACCTCGAGCCGCTCCACGAGGCGGGCGAGATCGGCCGCCCGCGCCACGAGGCGCTCGAGGAGCCGGGGCCGCTCCTCCTCCGGCACCGCCCCTCGCTGGAGGGTCTGGGCCATCCCGAGGATCACGGTGACCGGCGTCCGGAGCTCGTGCCCCAGACGGGCCACGAGCTCCTGTCGCCGGGCGGCCCGTTCGACCAGCGCCTCCTGGGCCGCCTCGAGCTCCAGGGTCCGGCGACGTTCACGGTTCAAGGCGTCGGAGAGCTCATCGATGAGGGTGGGGGTGATCCGCGGCGAGATGACCCCGCGCCCAGAGGCCGCTTGGTGGATCGCGGTGAGGATGTCCTCGGCATCGGAGTCCTTGAGCACGTAGCAGGAAGCCCCTGCCACCAGCATGTCGCGGACCGCCGCGTGATCCTCGTTCCCGGTGAGGGCCACGATCCCCAGATCGGGGCGGCGCCGCTTGAGGCGGCGGGTGGCTTCGATCCCGTCCACCACCGGCATCCGCACGTCCATGAGGACGACGTCGGCCTCCACCCGCTCGATCAGCTCGAGCGCCTCCTGGCCGTTCTCGGCTTCCGCGACGACCGTGAGGTCCCCCGTGCCGAGGAGGGACACGAGGGACTCGCGGAACCCAGCGTTGTCGTCCACCACCAGGACCCGGACCGGCCCGGGGGACGTCTCGGGCTGCGTGGGCATCGCGCGCATGTGCCCGCCGAGTGTCCCCGGCGGCGCGCTCCTCGGGTATCCGGCGGACGCGGGGTTCTCGCCTCCCCGGGGAGGCCGACGTCGGTGTCGGCCGCGCGTCCGACCCGACCCGGGTCCGCTCCGGGCTGGGCCGGGTGCCGGGTACCCGCCCGGTCCAGCGGGCTCCGCTTGCTATGCTCGGGGCAGGTGTGCTCGTCGGGACGCGACCCACGGGGGTCGCGAGATCCCCGGCGAGGAGAGGCGGCGCGTGGCCGGCCGCCGGGGCGACCCGACGCTCGGCAGGGCCGGCGCGCCGGAGAAGGGCGTACCCGTGCGCGGACCTGCGTCGCGGGGATCCCGGAGGGCTCCGGGGGTCCCCGAGCACCGCAGCGAGGCACCACCGCCCGGCGCTCGTCGCCGTGCTCGTCCTTCCTCCGTCGCCCGCGCCCCCGCGCGCCTCGAGCGGGAGGGAGGGAGCACGGATCGATGACCGACGAAGCCGGGGCGGCTGCAGAGCTCGGGGTCGGCGAAGCCCCCGAGACGGGTCGGACGGCGGAGACCGGGACGATCCCCGGGAGACGCCGCCGCCGTCGGGGGGGCCGGGGGCGGGCCGGATCGGACCCCGTCGGAGCCCCCGTCGAGCTCGCCGAGACCGCGGCGGGCGGAGCGGAGGCCGAGGCCGGGCCCCAGGCTCCCCGGGCCTCCGAGGCCGAGGGGACGGCGGAGGCGGGGACGGCCGAGGGAGCCCCGGCGCCTGCGAGGAAGCGCCGGCGTCGGAGCGGCCGCGGGCGGAGGAAGAAGCCGGCCGAGGGCGTCGAGGCACCCCCCTCGGAGGTCTCTCCGGAGGAGCCCGTGGTCGAGGGGGAGGGCGCTCCGGCGGCTGAGGCCGCGCCGGAAGGCGAGGCGGCTCGCCCGGGTCGGCGACGTCGACGTCGCGCGCGGGCCGGGTCGCGTGGAGAGGGCGAGGCGAGGGCAGCCGCGGAGGAGACGGCCGCCGTCCCACCCCCAGGGCCGGCGCCGGCGGCACCCGAGGTGGCGCCGCCGGCACCGGAGGAGGCCGTCTCCACCCGACTCCTCAGGGCCAAGGTCCGGGCCCGGGGGGGACGGATCGGGCGGCGTCGCCGCGAGGCGCCGGTCCCCGTCCCCCGGGTCGCCGACAAGCTCATGGTGATCACCGAGCACGGGGAGCGGGACCAGATCGCCGTGCTCGAAGGACGGGAGCTCGTCCAGCACTTCGTGACCCGGAGCGGGGCCCGCTCGATGGTGGGGAACGTGTACCTGGGCAAGGTCCAGAACGTCCTTCCTGGGATGGAGGCGGCCTTCGTCGACATCGGCCGGGGACGGAACGCGGTGCTCTACGCCGGCGAGGTGAACTACGCCCCCGAGGACCTCGAGGGTGGACAGCCGCGGATCGAGCGGGCGCTCCGGCCCGGGCAGTCGGTCCTGGTCCAGGTCACCAAGGACCCGATGGGAGGAAAGGGGGCCCGGCTCACCGCCCAGATCTCGATGCCCGGCCGGTACCTGGTCCTCGTGCCCGGCTCGGACGTGTGGGGGCTCAGCCGTCGGCTCCCCGACGCCGAGCGACGGCGGCTGAAGGCGATCGCGCGGAAGATCAAGCCCGAGGGGCACGGCCTGATCGTCCGGACCGCGGCGGAGGGCGCCTCCGAAGAGGCGATCGCGGCCGACCTCGAGCGGCTGCTCCGCACGTGGTCCGAGATCGAGGGGCGCGCGAAGCGGGCCAAGGCGCCCGCCCTCCTGTACGAGGAACCGGAGCTCACGGTCCGGGTGGTCCGCGACCTCTTCACCGACGAGGAGTTCCGGGAGCTCGTGACGGACTCGCCGCGGGTCTACGAGAACGTCACGGAGTACCTCCGGGAAGTCGCTCCCGACCTCGCGGAGAAGGTCCGGCTCCACCAGGGGCGGCTCCCGGTCTTCGAGGAGTTCCACATCACCGAGCAGATCCACAAGGCCCTCGACCGCAAGGTGTGGCTCCCCTCCGGCGGCTACATCGTGATCGAGCGGACCGAGGCGATGACCGTGATCGACGTGAACACCGGCAAGCACACGGGGGGGAAGAACCTCGAGGAGACCGTGACCCAGACCAACATCGAGGCCGCCCGGGAGATCGCCCGACAGCTCCGACTACGGGACATCGGCGGCATCATCATCATCGACTTCATCGATATGCTGCTCGAGCAGAACAAGCGGAAGGTGGTCGAAGCCCTCAAGGAAGCCCTGGCCCTCGACAAGACGCGCTCGCAGGTCTTCGACATCTCCCCGCTCGGCCTGCTCGAGGTGACGCGGAAGCGGGTCTCCGGCGGCCTCCTGGAGTCGTTCTCGGAGACCTGCCCCACCTGCGAAGGGCGGGGGATCCTCGTGAAGTACGAGATCTCGTGACGGAGGGACGATGTACGCGGTGATCAAGGCGGGCGGCAAGCAGTACAAGGTGAGGCCCGGGGACGTGATCGAGGTCGAACACCTGCCGGGGGCCGGGGAGCGGGTCCGGTTCACGCCGATCCTCGTCGTAGACGACGAGGGGCGGACGCACGTGGGCAAGGAAGCGGCGGCCGCCGTGGTCACCGCTCGGCCGGTGGGCGAGGTCAAGGGCGAGAAGGTGAAGGTGTTCCGCTACCGCCCGAAGACCGGGTACGCGCGGCGCGGAGGACACCGCCAGCTCTACACGCTGATCGAGATCGAGGAGGTCCGCCTGGGCGAGCCGGCCCGGCGGCGGGCCGGGGAGGTCGCCCGCGCCGAGCCAAAGGCGGCGGCGCCGGCGGAGCCGGCCGAGGTGCCGCCCCCGGCCGGCTGAGGCCCGGACCTCTCGGGTTCTGGTACGGTTGGGGCTGGGATGGCACACAAGAAGGGCGGAGGTTCCACGAGGAACGGCCGGGACTCCGAGTCGAAGCGGCTCGGGGTGAAGGCCTTCGGCGGCGAGTCCGTGGGCGCCGGTGCGATCATCGTGCGCCAGCGGGGCACGAAGGTGCACCCGGGGCCGGGGGTGGGCCGCGGCGGCGACGATACGCTGTTCGCGCTCGTCCCCGGCGTGGTCGAGTTCTACAGCTCCCGCGGGCGCCGCTTCGCCCGGGTCGTCCCGCAGGGCTAGCCGGCGTCGGGGAGGGCCTCCCCGGCGGCCGCCCGACGGATGGCCCGGACCCACTCCGTGATCTCGGGCTTCTTCGCAGCACCCGCCTCGCTCAGGTAGCGCACGCTCGCCCGGCGCTCCCTCCGCGCGTTCCACCGGGGCTCGTCGGGCCGCCGGAGCGGCGGGGGCTGGGCGAAGTAGAAAGCGACCCGCTCCTGCCCGGCCTCGCTCTCGTGGCGGAGCACCATCACCGGGGAGCCCAGGAGCCGGCGGACCCGCCGGATGGCGCGGAGCTCGATCCTGCGCTCGCCGCTCCCGTCGTCCGGGGTGAAGACGAGGTGGCGCGCCTCGAGCGAGAGCGTGCCGGGCACCTCTCGCAGGAGGTCCCGGCGGAGGCGGACCATCCACACGCGGGACTCCACGCCTCCATCTTGGCCCGCGAGGACCGCTCCGACCACCTCGGCCCGCGAGGCCCGCTCCGACCACCGACCGCGCGTGCTCCCCACGGCGTCCCCGCCCCCCTCCTCCGGTCGCGGACGGTCTGGCAGGATGCGGGGGGTGACGTTCGTCGACGAGGTCTGGGTGATCGCCCGCGGCGGGCGAGGGGGCGACGGCTCGGCCGCGATCCGCCGCGAGCCGTTCGTGCCCCGCGGCGGCCCGGACGGCGGGGACGGTGGGCGGGGGGGCGACGTCGTCTTCGAGGTCTCGACCCGCGTGCGCGACCTCTCGTGGTTCCTCGACCACCGGCGGCTGGTCGCGGACGATGGGGAGCCCGGGCGGTCGAACCGCCGGCACGGGGCGGACGGCCGGGACCTCGTCGTGCAGGTGCCCGACGGCACCATGGTCCACGACGAAGAAGGGCTCCTCGCCGACCTCGTGGGCGAGGGCACCCGGGTGGTCGTCGCTCGCGGCGGCCGGGGCGGCCGGGGGAACGCCTCGCTCGCCTCGCCACGGAACCGGGTCCCGAGACGGGCCGAGGCGGGAGAGCCCGGGGAGGAGAAGCGGCTCCGGCTCGAGCTGCGGGTGGTCGCGGACGTCGGGCTCGTGGGGCTGCCGAACGTCGGGAAATCGACGCTGCTCTCGCGCCTCACCGCGGCCCGCCCCAAGATCGCCGACCACCCGTTCACGACCCTCACCCCCAACCTGGGGGTCGCCGGTCGTGAGCACCGGTTCGTCGTGGCCGACGTCCCAGGGCTCGTGGAGGGCGCGCACGAGGGCCGGGGCCTCGGCCACCGCTTCCTCCGCCACGTCACCCGGTGCCGGGCGCTCGTGCTCGTCGTCGACCTCTCGTCCCCGGACCCGGCGAGGGACCTCGCCACCCTGCGGGAGGAGCTCCGCGCCTACGACCCCGCGCTCGCGCTCCGCCCCCAGCTCGTCGTGGGGACGAAGGCGGACCTCGTCCCGGATTCGGCTGCGGCCGCCGCCGCCCTGGGGCCCGGGGCCCTCGTGACCTCCGCGGTGACCGGCCTGGGGCTCGACGCCTTGGCGGAGCGCCTGGAGGAGCTGGTCCGGGGGCTGCCGGCCGAGGCCAGGGAGCCCTACGTCGTGCTGCGGCCCGCGAGGGCACGGTTCGTCGTGCGGAAGGAGGGGGAGCGTTTCCGCGTCGTGGGGCCGCAGGTCGAGCGGTGGGTGGCCGAGGCGGACCTGGAGGACCCTCGGCAGGTGGCGGCGCTCCAGCGCCGGCTGGCACGGGAGGGCGTGGAGCGCGAGCTGGCCCGCAGGGGCGCGCGCCGCGGGGACGAGGTCGTGATCGGGGACCGCGTCTTCGAGTTCATCCCGGAGGAGGAGCTGCCGGCCGATGCCCCGTCGTGACGAGCTGCTGCGGGAGGAGGACGCGGCGTTCGCCGAGCTCCTCGCCGAGATCCGCGGGTTCGGGCCCGACGCCGTGGACGAGCCGGTGCTCCCGGGGGGCTGGTCGGTGCGGGACCTCGTGTGGCACCTCGCCTGCTGGTGCGCGGAGTGCGCGCACGCCCTGGAGCGGATCCGCCTCGGGACCTACGCGGGGTGGGAGGAGGACACCGATGCGCTCAACGCCCGCTTCCTGGAGGAGGGGCGGAGGCACGACCCCGCCACCTGCCGGGCGACGCTCGCGGCGGCCAGGAACCGGATGCTCCAGGAGCTCGCCGCCCTCCCCGAGGAGCCGCCCCGCGAGGCGGTCGAGTGGTTCCGGGAGTCGGGGGTGCACCACTACCGTGAGCACCTCGAGGACCTCCGCGCGGCCAGGGTGCGGGGTGGCGGGCCGTCGGGAGGGTAGCATCGGGCCGTGGGACGACGCCTCGGCGTGATGGGTGGCACGTTCGACCCGATCCACCACGGCCACCTCGTGACGGCGGAGGAGGCGCTCGCCCAGTTCCAGCTCGACGAGGTGGTGTTCGTCCCCACGGGCCAGCCGTGGATGAAGGAGCACCGGGAGGTCTCCCCGGCCGAGGACCGGTACCTGATGACGGTGATCGCCACCGCCAGCAACCCGCGGTTCTCGGTGTCGCGGATCGAGGTCGACCGGCGCGGGCCGACCTACACGGTGGACACGCTCCGCGCGCTCTCGGCGGAGCACCCCGACGCCGAGCTCTACTTCATCACCGGGGCCGACGCGATCCTCGAGATCGTGCACTGGAAGGACCCCGAGGAGGTGCTCGAGCTGGCCCACTTCATCGCGGCCACGCGTCCCGGCTACGACCTGGCGCGGTTCGAGGCGGACGCCGCGACCCGTCACCCGAGGATCAGCGTGATGCACATCCCGGCCCTCGCGATCTCCTCGACGGACATCCGCGCCAGGGTGCGGGAGGGGCGGCCCATCCGCTACCTGGTCCCGGAGGGCGTGAAGTCGTACATCGAGAAGACGGGCCTGTACCGGTGAGGACCGCCGAGCGCGCCGCGTCGCCGCGGGCGCGCGCGCCGAGGGCGCGGGCCCGCGCGTGGCGGAGGCGCGCGGGGTTGGCCGGGCTCGCGGTGGCGGTGGGGCTCGCCGCCGGTGCGGCGTGGTGGCTCGGCGCCGGGCCGCAGCGGGGAGGCGTGCCCGCCGGGAGGCTTCGGCTCGCGGTCCTCGCGGTCGTCGGCGGCGAGCGGCCGCTCCTCGCGGTGGTCGGCTCCGGCGGAGCGACCCGCGCGGCCGCCGTGACGCTACCGCCCGAGGCGGTGGAGCGCGTCCGCCTCCAACACCGCGTAGTGGTCCACGCAGACCCCGAGCACGTTGGCCGCCGCCGTCCGCAGCATGGCCCGGGGAGCCGCGACGCCTCCGCGAACGTCGCCTCCCCGCAGTCCGGGACCACCATCGCGCCGGGGGGCTCCGGGTGCGGCTCCCTGCGGGGCCCTCCGGCGGCGAGCCCTCCGGGCTGACCCTCCCGGGGGCGCAGCTCCTCGGGTTCCTCAGGGGCCGCGGGGAGGCGGCGGACCTCCGCTGGCGTGTCGCGCTCGGGGCGCTGCTCGGCCGGGGCCCGCTGGGCGCGGGGGACCTGGCCGAAGGGACCTGGCCGGGGGGAGACCTGGCCGAGGCGGACGATCCGGCCGCCGCCATCCGGACCCTCGGGGCCGCCGGGGGCGCGGAGGTCGTGCCGCTCCCGACCCGACGGCTGGACGACGCGGTGCTCGTGCCCGACCTCGAGGCGGTGGACGAGCTAGCCCGGCGCCTGTTCGGAGGGCCCGGTTCCGAGCCGCTGCGGGTCTCGGTCTGGAACGGGAGCGGGACCCCAGGGGTCGGGCGGCTCGTCGCGGAGCGGCTGATCCCTGCGGGCTTCCGGATCGTTCTCTCCGAGAACGCCGATGCGTTCGGCCAGGCGGAGACGGTGATCACGGCGATGGGGTGGGACATGCGTCCCGCCGCCGAGCGGGTCCGCGAGCTCCTGGGCGTGGGGCGGGTCCGCGTGCAGCGCGTCCCCTCGGGGTTCGCCGACCTCGGTATCGTTGTGGGCGAGGACCTCGGATGAGGAGGGACGGACGAGCGGCGTGACGGCGGGGCGGACCGGGATCCCGGAGAGCCGCATGGTGGCGACGACCGCGGCCCGCGCCGCCGCCGCGAAGCAGGGCGAGGACATCGTGATCCTCGACGTCCGCGACCTCATCGTGATCACCGACTACTTCGTGATCGCGAGCGGCGCGACCGAGCGCCAGGTCAAGACCATCGTGGAGGAGGTCGAGAAGGCGCTCCGCGTGTACGGCGTGAGGCCGGTCCGCCGGGAGGGCGAGGTCGCCGCGCGCTGGGTGCTGCTCGACTTCGTGGACGTCGTGGTCCACGTGTTCGGCGAGGAGGCGCGCGAGTACTACGACCTCGAGCGCCTGTGGCGGGATGCACCCAGGGTGGCCTGGGACGAGGAGGCCGGCGCCGCGACGCTATAGGCACCAGCGGAGGGAGGAAGCGTGGACCCCGAGGTCCGGGCGTTCGCCGAGAGCTTCCGCCGGTTCGTGGAGCGGATGACCGAGCGAACCTACTCGGAGGACGGCCCCTCCGCGGTCCGGGCCCGGCTCGACGCCCACCTCGGGACGGACAGCGCGACGCTCCCCGTGGTCGCCGAGGAGTTCCCGGCCTACGACCGCGTGAACGTGCAGGTCGGCCTGGACGCGTACCTGGGTGCCGAGGGACGGACCGCCCAGCTCCTCGGGATCGCTGGGCCGGCGCTGCGTGCCGAGGAGGCCACCGACGCCCGGGCGGCGTCACCGGGCGAGGCTCCACCGGTCGGCGACCAGCGCATCACCGTGACCGACGAGGACGTGCACGCCGCGCTCGACGAGCTGCTCGAGGCGGGGAACGTGCTCACCAGGGTGCTGCTCGCCGGGCGGCGGGCGGGACCTCCCGGCCCTACGGAGGCCCCGGAGACGGCCCGGGCAGGTAGGGCATCCCGTCGGGCCGGGTCCAGACGAACCGCCCCGCCTCCCGGCGGAGCCCCCAGCCGAGCTCGTGGACCAGCACGTGGTGGAAGGCGCACAGCAGGCCCTCGTGCTCGGGGTCGGTGGGCCCGCCCAGGCTCACCGGGGTGAGGTGGTGGGCCTGGAGGTGGGAGCGGGTCCCGCAGCCGGGGAAGACGCAGCCCCGGTCGCGGTGGAGGAGCTGGCGGAGCATCCAGGCCGGGGTCCGGCGGCTGCGGGCCGGGGCCCGGGCCAGCACCCTCCCCTCCCCGTCCTCGAACAGCACCTCGATCCGGGCCGAGCAGGCGATCCGCCGGGCGGTCTCGGGGTGGATCGGTGGGCCCCCCTCGAGGTAGGCGCCCCGCCGCCCCCGGGTGAGGGTGTCCCAGCGGGCGTGGACCACGACCGTGGCCCGCTCCGGGTCGGGGTCGGAGCGGAGCCGGGCCCGGGCCAGGGCCACGAGCGCGTCGGCCCGGCGGGCGGAGGCCCCCTCCCTCCCCTCCTCCCCCGGGAGCGGGGGCACGGCCCGGGCGGCCCGGGAGATGGCCCGGGCCACCACCGCCCCCTCGGCCGGGGGGAGCTCGCAGGAGAGGCGGAACCGCCGCTCCCAGGGGCGCTCGGGATCGGAGCTCCACCACCACTCCAGGCGGCGTTCGGCGTGGGCCCGCCGCTCCCGAAAGATCCTGGGGCGGGCCTCGGCGTCGGCCCGGAACCGGATCTCCCCCACCGGGACCCGCAGCGCCCAGCGGAGCAGCTCCGCCTCACCCTCGGGGGTGGCGAAGCGGGCCAGCTCGAGGAACTTGTCCAACGACAGCCGCCCCTCGCGCAGGGCCCCCGAGAGCAGGGGGAGGCGGGGGAGGGCCCGGGCCGCCTCCACCACCCGGTGGGCCCGGGCGAAGGGGAGCCCGAAGCGGCAGGAGAGGAGGTGGGCGAGGTTCCGGCACCCCTCCTCCCTGGCCGCCACCTTGGCCTCGGCCCTCCCGACCTCGGAGAGGAAGGCGAAGGTGGCCTCCCCCATCCGGGCGTGGGCCCGCTCGAGCCGTTCGAGGGCGTCGTCGTGGTCCGGGCCGGGCGGGGGCTCCTCCGCCCACCGCCGCCCCCGGGCCGGCCCCCCGGGGGGTTCGAGCCGAAGGTCGAGCGCCGTCGCAGCCACGGGTCCGACCCTACCGAGCCCCGGTTCCTCCTGCAGTGATCGGGCTCACGGAACGGGCGACTTCTTCGAACTTTTCCAGGACGTCGTCCTCCGCTGGCCGACCGCGGGGAACGCATCCCCTCGGCGATCGCCTCCCGGCGGCTATCATGTCCTCGGCCGGGAGCCGGACTGGCCCGGCCGAGACGGGCCCGTAGCTCAGGTGGAAGAGCGCTTGGCTGGCAGCCAAGAGGTCGCCGGTTCGAATCCGGTCGGGTCCACGGGGAGGGATCTCCCCACGTCGAGGGAGCGCACGCGGCGTCGGATCGGTACGGCCGATATCCCTGACTCGCCCGGACGCTCGGGGAGGCTGCCGCGCTCCGGGGGGCGAACGCCGCGACCTCCGATCCCCAGGAGCGCCTCGTGTACCTGCTCGACCGCGAGGAACGGCTCCTCCTCGGCGTGGACCCGGCGTCCGGGGAGCCGCGGAAGGCCTACCGGCTGGGAGCCACCGAGCTCGCCCGCCCGGGGGGCATGGCCTTCGCGCCGAGCTCGGATCCCACCGACGATCCCGGGACGCTCGACCTGTTCGTGGCGAACCGGGGCGGCCCGCGTCTCCTCGGCGGCGTGACCGAGCTCCCGCTCGCGGGGACGGCCGCCCTCACCGCGCCCGTGGAAGCTGCGACGCTCGTGCGCACCGTCGACACCTCCACGTGGAAGCCGGCCTCGCCGGATCCGTCGGGGATCGTCTACCTGCCCGGGCCGGGCCGGCTCGAGGTGGCCGACCCGGAGGTGGGGGAGACCACCGGGGCCGGCTACCACGGCGAACCTGTGGCAGGAGGGCCTCGCCGGGGGCGCGCTCGACACGGGCACGACGCTCGCCTACTCGAAGGAGCCGGCCGGCCTCGGGCACGACCCCGCGACCGACACCCTCTTCGTGTCCGACGACGAGGAGCGGATCTTCCTGGTGCGGGGCGCCCCGACGGGCGCTTCGGCACCGCCGACGACCCGCCTCCTCGATCGGTACCGGCGCGCTGGGCAGCACCGACACCGAGGATCCCGAGTTCGATCCCTCGAGCGGCGACCTGTTCTTCCTGGACGGGTGGGGACCGAGGTGTAGGGGTGGGGACCGAGGTGTACAGGATCGACCCCCGCAACGGGACGTTCGGCGACGACGTCGTGACCCACTTCGACGTCGGGTGGCTCGGGACGAAGGACTTCGAGGGGCTCGCCTCGGACCCCTCCCGGGGCACGCTGCTCGTGGGGGCGTGAGCCCGCGGATCCAGGCTTCGGACCCCGACGGGGACGGCATCGCGAGCTAGGGGGAAGGCGGCCTCCCCACCGGTCTCTCGGTGGGCACGGCGACCGGCCTGATCGCCGGAACGGCGACGGCCGCCGCGACCCCCTCGGTCACGATCTCGGCCACCGACGCGAGCCAGGTGGCCTCGGTGAAGCTCCGGCTCCACTGCGTGGACGGGTCGCACGACGGGGGACCGTGTGCCACGCGGCCGACGACCCCTGGGGCGAGATCGCGGTCACGTGGAACGACGCGCCGCCCGCGGATCCCGGGGCGCTCGCCTCGATCGGGGCGGTCCAGGCGGGTGTCTGGTACGAGGTCGACCTGCGGTCGCTCGTGAGCGGGGACGGCACGTACGGCCGGCTGATCACCACCGCGAGCGGGAACGCGGCCGGCTACGACTCGAAGGAGGGGGCCGCGGGGTCCGCGGCCCAGCTGGTCGTGACCCTCGCCGGCGCGGCGGTCCCCGTCAGCCTCCAGCCGCGCGCGCTCCGGCCGCCACCCGGCGCCGGCGCGCCGCGAGCGGAGCGCCGTGGCGACGCCGGAGAGGATCAGCGGGACCCCGAGGAGCTGGAGCGAGGGCGCCGAGCCCCCGAGGATCGCCGCGAGCATCGGGCGACGGAGGATGGGGGCGAGGGGCTCCGCCGGGCGTGCTGGCCGCACGGGCCGGCGCTCCCGGGGGGTGGTGGGGGGCGCGGGCCTTCCCGTTCCACGACCCGGCGCCGGGGCCGGGGTAGCATCGCCCGGGGCCGGTCGGGCCGGCCCGGGACGAAGGGTGGCGACGGTCCTGGTGATCGAGGACGAGTGGGTGCTCGGCCAGGTCCTCGAGCAGGTGCTGGGGACGGCCGGGCACGACGTGGTCATGGCCCGGACCCTGGCCGCGGCGCGCGAGCGCCTGCGGGCGGGCGGGGTCGATCTCGTCCTCCTCGACGTGAACCTCCCCGACGGCAGCGGCCTCGAGTTCCTCCAGGAGCTCCGCGGCGAGCTCGGGGTCCGGGTCCCGGTGCTGGTCCTCTCGGGGATGAAGCAGGAGGACAGCGTGGTCCGGGGTCTCGAGCTGGGCGCGGACGACTACGTCACCAAGCCCTTCAGCCCCAGGGAGCTCCTGGCCCGGATCGGCCGGTGGACCCGGGGGTAGCCGGTGTGGCGCCGGTTCGGTGACGTCGCCTTCGGCTCGCTGATCGGGGTCGCGATCACGCTCGAGGCGGTCCCCCTCGCCGTCCTCACCTGGAGGCTCGCGCGCCGAGCCGCGGACGAGCTGGCGGTGCCCGAGCTCCAGGCGACCCTGGTGGGGACGGTCGCCTCCACCGCCCTCGGGCTCGTGCTCGTGACGGGGTACGTCCTCGCCTACCAGGTCGTGAGCGAGGGGCGGGAACGGTGGCTCCGGGAGCGGCGGGAGGCGTGGGTGGCCCGCTGGATCCGCATCATGTTCCGGGGGGAGCCGCCACCCCCGGGCCCGCTCGACCGGCCTGCCGCCGAGGCCCTCCTCGAGGTCCGGGAGGTCCTGCGGGGCACCGAGGGCGAGGAGGTGGCGCAGCTCGTCCGGCGCTACGGGCTGGCCGAGGCCCTTCGCCGCCGGGCCGGGGCGGGATCGGTGAGCCAGCGCCTGGAGGCCCTGGAGGGCCTGGCCCGGGCCAGGCTCCCCGAGACGCTCCCCGACGTCGTGGCGCTCATGGGCGACCCCGAGCCGGCGCTCCGCGTGGCCGCCGCCAGGACCGCGGGTCGGATCCTCGCGGAGACACCCCCCGGCCCGGTCCGGGAGGAAGGCGCCGAGGCCTTCGCCCGGGCGCTCCAGCGCCACCGGCTCCCGGCGGGGGTGGTGGAGGAGGCCCTCCTGCTCGTGGAGGACGCGGCTCCCTCGGTCGTGGCCCACCTCCTGCACGGCCCCGACGCCACCGAGGCCGGGATCCGCGCGGGCCTCGAGGCGGTCGGCAGGTTCAAGCTCCTCGGCTCCCTGGAGGAGGCGGCCAGCTTCGTCGGCCACCGGGACCCGGAGGTCCGGGCCGCCGCGCTCCGGGCGCTGGCCCGGATGGCCTACGTGCCGCCGGACGCCCAGGGCGCCGTGCTCGAGGCCATCCGTGACCCCGTGGGGTTCGTCCGGGTGAACGCCTGCCGAGCGGCGCGTCTCCTCCGGCCCGAGGAAGCGCTGCCCGCGCTGTGGGAACGGCTCGGGGACCCCTCCTGGTGGGTCCGGCGGGCGGCGGCCGAGGCCATGGCCCGGATGGGCGAGGCGGGCGCCGCCCAGCTCCGCCTGGCGGCGCGGGAGCACCCCGATCGCTACGGGCGGGACATGGCCGCCCAGGCGCTCCGAGACGCGGGCCTGGGGGAAGCGGCTTGACCCTCCGCGCGCGGGAAGGAGGACGCCCGCGGTGAGCCTGGGGGTGGTCGTTCGCGGCTTCCAGCTCTTCGTCCTGGCCTACTTCGCTTCGCTGAACGCCCTCTACGCGTTCTTCAGCTACGTGGGGCTCCGGACGGTGGTGGTGTACTCCCGTTCGCTCTCCGAGGTGGGTCTCAAGGACCTCCTGGAGCGGGAGGTGTACAAGCCCGTCTCGATTCTCGTCCCCGCGTACAACGAGGAGCGGAGCATCGTGGCGAGCGTCCGCTCGTTCCTCTCGCTCCAGTTCCCCCTGTTCGAGGTGGTCGTGGTCTCCGACGGGTCGACCGACCGGACGCTGGAGGTCCTGGTCGAGGCCTTCGCGCTGGTGGAGGACCCCAGGATCTACGCGCGGGCCATCCCCACCCGCCCCGTCCGTCGCGTGCTCCGCTCGCTCCGCCACCCGAACCTCCTGGTGATCGACAAGGAGAACGGGGGGAAGGCGGACGCGCTCAACGCCGCGTTGAACGCGGCGCGCTACCCGCTCGTCGCCCCCGTCGATTCCGACTCGCTCCTCGACCCCCAGGCCGTCCTCCGGGCCACGCGGCTGTTCGTCGAGGACGACCGGGTGCTCGCGGTGGGCGGGACGGTGCGGCCGCTGAACGGCGCCGTGACCCGAGGGGGCCGGGTGGTCGAGCTCCGGATGCCCCGGCGGTGGATCGAGCGGCTCCAGATCGTGGAGTACGCGCGGGCCTTCTTCCTGGGCCGGGCCGGGTGGACCCGGTTCGGGGCGCTCCTCATCATCTCCGGGGCGTTCGGGCTGTTCCGCCGGGACGCGGTGGTGGGGGTGGGGGGTTTCTGGACGGGGACCGTGAGCGAGGACATGGAGATCGTGATGCGGCTCCACAAGGAGTCCCGGCGGTCGGGTCGGCGCCACGTGGTCGCCTTCACGCCGGATCCGATCTGCTGGACCGAGGTCCCCTCCGACCTCCGCACGCTCCGGCGGCAGCGGAACCGGTGGCACCGGGGGCTGTGGACGAACCTGTGGCGTCACCGGGACATGCTTCTGAACCCGCGGTACGGGAGGCTCGGGCTCCTGGCCGTCCCCTACTTCTGGGCCTTCGAGGGGCTCGGGCCGATCGTCGAGGTCGCCGGGTACGCGATGCTCGTGGCGTCCGCGGTCACCGGGACCCTGAACGTCTCGTTCGCGCTCCTGTTCCTCTCGCTCGCGGTCCTCTCCGGGGTGCTGCTGTCCCAGATCGGGGTGGGCGTGGAGGCCTTCCTCCTCCAGCGCTACCCGAGGCCCTCGGACCGGCTGGCGCTGCTCGCCGCCGCGGTGCTCGAGTCGCTCGGGCTCCGCCAGCTCCTCGCCCTCGAGCGGTTCGCGGCCACGTTCCGGGTCGGCCGGCGGGAGTGGGGCGAGATGCGGCGGGTGGGGATCCCGGCCGAGGGCGGCCCGGCCGGCTAGCGCTCCGCTACCATCCAAGGACCATGTCCGGTACGGCGCGCCGATACGACCCGTCCGAGATCGAGCCCCGGTGGGTGGCCCGCTGGGAGGAGGAGGGGCTGTACCGGGCGGTGGGGGACGGCTCGAGGCCCAAGTTCTACGCGCTGGACATGTTCCCCTACCCCTCCGGCGACCTCCACATGGGGCACGCCGAGGCCTTCTCCGGCGGCGACGCGATCGCCCGGTTCCGCTGGATGCAGGGCTACGACGTGCTCCACCCGATCGGGTGGGACGCCTTCGGGCTCCCCGCCGAGAACGCGGCGATCAAGCGCGGGATCCACCCCAAGGAGTGGACCTACGCCAACATCGACCAGCAGCGTCGGTCGTTCAAGCGGATGGGGATGTCCTTCGACTGGTCGCGGCAGTTCAACACGTGCGATCCGGAGTACTACCGCTGGACCCAGTGGTTGTTCCTCAAGCTCTACGAGCGGGGGCTGGCCTATCGGAAGCTCGCGCCCGCCAACTGGTGCCCGAAGGACCAGACCGTCCTCGCGAACGAGCAGGTCGTGAACGGCGCCTGCGAGCGCTGCGGGACCCCGGTGGTCCGCCGCGACCTCGTCCAGTGGTTCTTCAAGACCACGGAGTACGCCCAGCGCCTGCTGGACGACATGGATCAGCTGCAGTGGCCGGAGCGCGTCCTCACGCTCCAGCGGAACTGGATCGGCCGCTCCGAGGGCGCCGAGGTCCGCTTCGAGATCGCGGAGACCGGGGACGAGGTCCCGGTCTTCACGACCCGCCCCGACACGCTGTGGGGGGTCACGTTCTTCGTCTTCGCCGCCGAGCACCCGCTCGTGCCCAAGCTCGCCGAGGTCGGCGGGACGTGGGAGGAGGCGCGGGCGCTGATCGAGCGGCTCCAGGCCACCCCCCTCACGAACCGGGAGCAGGCCGAGAGCCGGGAGGGCGTGCGGCTCGGGGTGCACGCGGTGAACCCGGTGAACAGGGAGGAGGTGCCCTGCTTCGTGGCCCCCTACGTGCTCATGGAGTACGGGACGGGGGCCGTGATGGGCGTGCCCGCCCATGACCAGCGGGACTTCGAGTTCGCCCGCGCCCACGGCCTGCCGGTCCGGGTCGTGATCCGCCCGCCCGGGGGCGTGCTCGACCCCGCGGAGATGGTCGAGGCCTGGGCCGGGGAGGGCGTGATGGTGAACTCCGGCCCCTTCGACGGGACCCCCTCCCCGGAGGGGATCCCCCGCATCGCGGCCTGGCTCGAGGAGAAGGGGGTCGGCCGGCCGGCGGTGACGTACCGGCTCCGGGACTGGCTGATCTCCCGCCAGCGCTACTGGGGGGCGCCGATCCCGATCGTCCACTGCGAGGCGTGCGGGGAGGTGCCGGTCCCCGAGGAGGACCTCCCGGTGCTCCTCCCCGAGGACGTGGACTTCCAGCCCGGCGGCGAGTCGCCGCTGGCCCGCCACCCCACCTGGAAGCACGTGGCCTGCCCCCGCTGCAGGCGGGACGCGACGCGCGACGTGGACACGATGGACACCTTCGTCGACTCCTCCTGGTACTTCTTCCGGTACTGCTCGCCGCACGAGGAGGACCGGGCCTTCGACCCCGAGGCGGTGCGGTACTGGATGCCGGTGGACCAGTACACGGGCGGCGTCGAGCACGCCGTCCTCCACCTGCTCTACGCCCGGTTCTTCACCAAGGCCCTCCACGACATGGGGCTCGTGCCGTTCGTGGAGCCGTTCACGCGCCTGATGAACCAGGGCCAGGTGATCTACGGCGGGGCGGCGATGTCGAAGTCCAAGGGGAACATCGTCGAGCCGATGCCGATCGTCGAGCGGTGGGGCGCGGACACGATGCGCCTCACGATGCTGTTCGCCGGGCCCTTCGAGGACGACATCGACTGGAAGCTGATCGCGCCCGACCCGGACCGGCCGCCCCCCGTCTACCACTTCCTGAACCGGCTGTGGCGGGTGGTGTGCGACGCGGCGGGATCGGACGCCCCGGAGCCCGAGGCCCTCGTCCGGCTCCGCCACCGCACCGTGCGGGTCGTGACCGCCGACTACGAGCGGTACCGGTTCAACACCGCGATCTCCCGGACGATGGAGCTCACGAACGAGATCCGCCGCACGCTGGACGCGGGCGGGGGGGCGCGCGAGACCGCCGCCGTGCTGGTGCAGCTCCTGGCCCCGATGGCGCCGTTCATCGCCGAGGAGCTGTGGCGGGCGGTCCTGGGGAAGGAGGGGAGCGTGCACACCTCGTCGTGGCCCACGTTCGACCCCGAGCTCGCGAAGGAGGAACGGGCCACGCTGGTCGTGCAGGTGGACGGGAAGGTCCGGGACCGGATCGAGGTCGACGCCGACGCCGACGAGGAGACCTGCCGAGCCCTGGCCGAGGCCTCGGAGAACGCACGGCGGGCGATCGGGGACCGACGGGTCGTGAAGGTCGTGGTCCGTCCGCCTCGCCTGGTGAACCTGGTCACGGCGGCCTGAGCAGGGCCGCGGTCTCCGGCCTCCCGCGTGCGCCCGCGCGGAACGCGTCCCCCGTGACCCGGATCACTGCGCGGACCGGCGTTCCGCGCTAGGCTCGGTGCATCCTCCCCCGCGGATCTCATGCGTCGGGGAGGATGTCCGAACCCTCGCTGCGGGAACGGCTGGCGTCGCTCTCCCGGGCCGAGCTCGGGGGGCTCGCCCTGCTCGTGGTCGCCGCGCTCGCGGGCGGCGGGCTCTGGTACGTCCGCTCGCTCCCCCGTCCGGTGGAGGTGCGGGCCGCCGTGGCGGAGCCGCCGCCGTCCGCGACGCCCTCGCCGTCGGGAGCGCCGGTCCTGGTCCACGTCGCGGGCTGGGTCCGCCGCCCGGGCGTCTACGAGCTCGAGGAGGGGGACCGCGTGGTGGACGCGATCGAGGCGGCCGGCGGGGCGCGCCGCGGCGCGAACCTGGACGCGCTCAACCTCGCCGCCCCCCTCGCCGACGGCGCGCAGGTCCTCGTGCCGCGGGAGGCCCCACCGGGGTCGGCCGGAGGCGAGCCGGCGGCGGGCGCGACCGGCGGCCCCGCGGCGCTCGTGAACGTGAACACCGCCACGGAGGCCGAGCTCGAGACCCTCCCGGGGATCGGCCCCGTCCTCGCGGCGGCGATCGTCCAGTACCGCACCGAGCACGGGCCCTTCACGTCGGTGGAGCAGCTCGAGGAGGTGAGCGGGATCGGGCCCGCCACGCTCGCCGAGATCCGGGACCTGGTGACGGTGTGACGGGCTGGCTCGCACCGGCCGCCGCCTCGGCCCTGTGGACGGGGATCCTGGCTTGGGAGGTGGTGGGAGGGCCGGGCGCCGGGTGGGCGGCGTGGCTCGGCGCCGGGCTGGGCTCGCTCGTCCTCGCGGCCCTGGCCGCGCCCCGGAGGGTTCCGCACCCCGGGGTCCTCGGGCGGGTCGTGCCCGCGGGGCCGGGGCCCAGGGACGCGGTCGTCCCGCCCCGGCTCGGGCGGGGGAGGGGTCCGCCCGCGGCGCTCGTCGCGCTGGTCCTGGCCGGCGCCTTCGCGGTGGGTGCGGGGTGGGGCGGCCTGGCTGCGCGGGGAGTGCAGACGTCGCCCGCGGCGGGGCTCGCCCCCCGGAGGGTCGAGGTCCACGGGACGCTCCGCTCGGACCCCCGCCGGACGCCCTCGGGGTGGTCCGCCGAGATCCGGGCCGCGGCGGTGATCTGGCCGAGCGGGCGGCTCGAGCCCGGCGGTCGGTTGTACGCGCTCGGGCGGGGGGCGCCGCCGCGGGCCGTCCGGGGGGACCTGGTCCGGCTGGAGGGGATCCTGGAGGTGCCGGAGGATCCGGGCTTCCGCACCTGGCTCCGGAGACGGGCGCTGGTCGCTGCGCTCAGGGTCACGGCCGCCGAGCGGGTGGGCCCGGCGCCGGCGCTCGTCCCCCGGTGGGCCCAGGAGGTCCGGGCCCTCGTGGGCGCGCGCGTCCGGGCGTTCCTCCCGGCCCGGGAAGCCGGCCTCGTGCTCGGGCTCGCGCTCGGGGACGAGCGGAGGCTCGACCCCGGGGTCGAGGAGGACTTCCGGGCGAGCGGCCTGTCCCACCTGCTCGTGGTCTCCGGCGGGAACGTGGCCATGGTGCTCGCGCCGGTCCTCGCCCTGGGGGTCGCCCTCGGGCTCCGCGGGTGGTGGCGGGCGGCCCTGGGGCTCGCCGCCGTCGGCTTCTTCGCGCTCGTGACGGGGGGAGAGCCCTCGGTGCTCCGGGCCAGCGTCATGGCGGCCCTCGCGCTCGCCGGCTCGGCGCTCGGCCGTCCCGGCAGCACGGCGGCGGGGCTCGGAGCGGCGGTGCTCCTCCTGCTGCTCCTCGACCCCTCGCTGGCCTGGTCCGTGGGCTTCCAGCTCTCGGCGGCCGCCACCGCCGGCATCGCGGTCCTCGGCGGGCCGCTCGCGTCCCGCCTCCGGCCCCTGCCCCGCCCCGTGGCCGTCGCCGCCTCCGCGACGGTGGCTGCGCAGGCCGGGGTCGCGCCGCTGCTCCTGTTCCACGTCCACGAGCTCCCGCTCTCCGCGCTCCCGGCGAACGTCCTCGCGTTCCCGGCGGTGGCACCGGCGCTGTTCCTCGGGCTCGCGGCGGCGGGGCTCGGGGCGGCCTGGGAGCCCCTGGGGCGGCTGGCCGCCCTCCTCGCGCTGGTCCCCCTCCGCTACCTCGAGGCCGTGGCGGCCAGGGCGGCGACCTCGCCGCTGCCCTGGATCACCGGGGGCGGGGCGGCCACCCTCGCGCTCGGCGGCCTCGCCGTGGCCGGGGCGGCGTGGTGGGTGCGCTCCCGCCGCCGCCTGCCGCGGCAGGCGGCCGTCCTCCTCTGCGCCCTCCTCCCGCTCCTCGCCTGGAGCCGGGCCGTGGGCGCGGGTCCGCCGGCCGGGCTCACCGTGCGGTTCCTCGACGTCGGGCAGGGCGATGCCGCCCTCGTCCGCTCGCCCGCCGGCGCGACGATCCTCGTCGATGGGGGACCGGATCCCCGGGCGGTCGCCACCGAGCTCGCCTCGCTCGGCATCCGCCGGCTCGACGCGGTGGTGGCGACCCACCCCCACGCGGACCACTTGGAGGGGCTCCCCGCGGTGCTCGCCCGCTTCCCCGTGGCGCTGGTGCTTGAGCCGGGCTGCCCAGCGGACGCCCCCTCGTACGAGGCGCTGCTGGACGCGGTCGCGAGGGCGGGGACCCCGGTCCTCCACCCGCGGGCCGGCGACCGGATCGTCGTGGGCGACCTGGTGCTCGACGTGCTCTCGCCGCGGGCCTGCTTCACCGGGACCGCGTCCGATCCCAACAACGACTCGCTCGTGATCCGCCTGTCGCGCGGCGGCGACGTCGTGCTGTTCGCCGGCGACGCCGAGGAACCGGCGCAGGAGCTGCTCCTCGGCCTCGGTCCCGCGCTCCGGGCCGACGTGCTCAAGGTGCCCCACCACGGCGGGGATACCTCCCTCGACGCGTTCCTGTCGGCGGTCGCGCCGGAGGTGGCGGTGGTGAGCGTGGGCGAGGACAACCCCTACGGTCACCCCGCCCCGGAGGTGATCGCCGCCCTGCGCGCGTCCGGCGCCCAGGTCTGGCGCACCGACCTCTCGGGCGACGTGGTGATCCGGTTCTCCGAGGGGGGTCGCCTGCTAGCATCCGCGGCGACGCTGAGCCACCTGGACCCGTGACGCGCCCACGACGGCCGCCGCCCGTGCTGCTCCTGTGGGGCGAGGACGCGTTCCTCCTCCGCGAGGCGGCGCTCGAGGCGTTGGGAGGGGTCCGCCCCCGCGAGGTCGAGGGAGCGGCCTGGGTCGGCGGGGAGCTCGCCGACCTCGCCACGCCCTCGCTCTTCGGCGAGGCTCGGGCCCTCCTCGTGACCGACGCCCGGAGCTTCCCCCAGGCCGCGCACCGGGAGCTCGCCGCCTACCTCGCGGCGCCCGCGCCCGACGCGTCGCTCGTGCTATGCGTCACGGTCCCCGAGCGCGGCAGGCCGCCCGCCGCCCTCCTCCGCCTGGTCGAGGGGGTGGGGGAGGTCCGGGAGGTGCGGGTCCCTCGGAAGGACCTGCCGGGCTGGGTCCTGGCGCGGGCTCGGGCGGCCCGGGTGGACCTCGCCCCGGAGGCCGCCCAGGCCCTGGTCGAGACCGTGGGGGAGGACCCCGGCGCGCTCGACCAGGCCGTCCGCCAGCTCGGGGCCGCCTTCCCCGGAGAGCGGGTGGGGAGGGATCTCGTCCTCCGCCAGTTCCGGGGGCTCGGCGAGCAGCACGTCTGGGACCTGTGCGACCGGGCCTTCGGGAAAGACCTGCCGGGGGCGATCCGCGCGCTCCGCTCGCTCCTCGAGGCCCGTGGCGACCCGCTCCTGATCCTCGGGGGGGTGGCCGCCCGCCTCCGCGACCTGGTCCGGGTGCGGGCCCTGCCCGAACGGATGCCGCCCGCGGACGTGGCGCGGGCCGCCGGCCTGCGGTTCGAGTGGCAGGTGAGGCGCCTGCGCGAGCAGGCGCGGCGCTTCCGGGAGGAGGAGCTCGCCGCGCTCCACGGGGAGGTCGTGGCGGCCGACCGGGCGCTCAAGTCGGGGGCGCCCGAGGACGTCGTGCTGGCGGCGCTGGTGGCGGCGATCGCCCGGGGGAAGGACGGGCGCGAGGTCAGCCGGCCTCCGGCCCGGCGCTGAGGGAAGGCTGCGGGGTCAGCGGGCGGGTTCGGCCTGGGGGAGGCGGGTCAGGAGGCCTGGGGCTCGGGCCGCCGAGCGGCCTTGGAGAGGGCCCGGGCCAGGCGCGACTTCCGCCGGGCCGCGGCCCGCTTGTGGATCACGCCCTTCGCCGCAGCTTCGTCGAGCTTCCAGGCGGCCACGCGGTAGGCCTCGGCGGCCCGCTCGAGGTCGCCCTCGGCCACGGCCGCCCGGACCTTCTTCGCGAAGGTCTTGAGGGCGGTGCGGACCGATCGGTTCCGGAGCCTGCGGCGCTCGTTCTGGCGGATCCGCTTGATCTGGGACTTGATGTTGGCCACGAGGCCCGAGTGTACCAGCGGGGTCCGAGCCCTCGGCCCCGTCCCGTACGATGGCCGGACGTGACCGAGACCTCCCGCATCCGGAACTTCTGCATCGTGGCCCACATCGACCACGGGAAGTCCACCCTGGCCGACCGGCTCCTCGAGCTCACCCACGCGGTCCCCGAGCGCGAGATGCGTGAGCGGTTCCTGGACCGGATGGACCTCGAGCGGGAGCGGGGGATCACGATCAAGGCCCAGGCGGTCCGCCTCGCCTACGAGCGGGGCGGCGTCCCCTACGTGTTGAACCTGATCGACACCCCCGGGCACGTGGACTTCACCTACGAGGTCTCCCGCTCCCTCGCGGCCTGCGAGGGGGCGGTGCTCCTGGTGGACGCGGCGCAGGGGATCGAGGCCCAGACCCTCGCCAACTTCCACCTGGCGCGCGACGCCGGGCTCGTCGTCGTGCCCGCCGTGAACAAGATCGACCTCCCGGCGGCCGCCCCCGACCGGGTCGCGCGGGAGCTCGCCGAGCTCGTGGGCTGCGCCGAGGAGGAGGTGCTGCGGGTGTCGGCGAAGACGGGGGCCGGGGTCCCCGCGCTGGTCGAGGCCGTGATCGACCGGGTCCCCCCGCCCTCCGGCCGGCGGGAGGAGCCCCTCCGCGCCCTGATCTTCGACTCCGCCCACGACCCCTACCGGGGGGTCGTCGCCTACGTCCGGGTGGTGGACGGGGTGCTCCGCTCCCGCTCGAGGATCCGGTTCATGGCCGTCGGCCTCGAGGTGGAGTGCGAGGAGGCGGGGGTGATGGCCCCCGACCCGGTCCCGGTGCCGGAGCTCGGCCCCGGGGAGGTCGGCTACCTGGTCACCGGGGTGCGGGACGTCCGCCAGGCGAAGGTGGGTGACACGATCACCGGGGCGGGGAAGGACGCGGCCCCCGAGCCCCTCCCCGGCTACCGGGAGCCGAAGCCGATGGTCTGGAGCGGCCTCTACCCGGCCGAGGGCGGGGAGTACACCGCGCTCCGCGACGCCCTCGAGAAGCTCCGGCTGAACGACGCTGCGCTCGTGTTCGAGCCGGAGACCTCGAAGGCCCTGGGGTTCGGGTTCCGCTGCGGCTTCCTCGGCCTGCTCCACATGGACATCGTGAAGGAGCGCCTGGAACGGGAGTTCGGCCTGGAGCTGATCGCGACCGCGCCGAACGTGGAGTTCCACGTGGTCCGCGGCGACCGGGTGATGGTGGTGCACAACCCGAGCGAGATGCCGCCCCCCGGGACCTACGACCGGGTGGAGGAGCCGGTGGTGCTCGCCACGATCATCACCCCCAAGGAGCACCTGGGGCCGGTGATGGACCTCTGCCGCTCGCGGCGGGGGGAGCTCATGGACCTGCGCTACCTCTCGCCCGAGCGGGTGGAGCTCCACTACCTGCTCCCGCTCGCCGAGATCATCTTCGACTTCTACGACCAGCTGAAGTCCCGCACGC
>Ga0101941_1000683_pt1 | contig 45420 bp, 47 predicted proteins | sample DewCreD2012metaG_3_FD_75242 | JGI IMG/M metagenome (GOLD analysis project Ga0101941, IMG submission 75242) | Hot spring sediment bacterial and archeal communities from British Columbia, Canada, to study Microbial Dark Matter (Phase II) - Dewar... ... | reverse complement strand
CGGGCGACTTTGATCCTGCCCGCCTGAGGGGAAACGTCGATCGGGATGAAACAGGCCCTCAGTCGACGTCCCTTGAGAAGAACGGTTCGGCGGAGCGGTCAGGTCTAGCCGAAACGCACACTCCAAACCCACGGTCATCCGGGCTCGGCCCGGACCGCTCCGCGCCTCCCCACCCCCTCGTCGCGAAAGCTCGAGGTCGTAGAGCCGTGTCTGGTCAGATCATGCCGGGGAGCACTTGTCCCCACCTGACCGCTTCGCGGTCTGTCCGCCCCCATGGGGGGCGGAGCAGGCTAGGCCGCGACCTTGGCCTTCGCCGGCGCCTTGGCCTTGGAGAACTCCATCGTCCCGTCATCGACCTTGCCGTAGCGCAGGGCCACCAGGTCCAGGGCGTAGTTCTGGTGCACCTTCCACGGCGTCCTGACGCCCTGCCTGGGCAGGATCTTCAGGGCGCGCTGGACGTAGCCCGAGGAGAAGTCCAGCCAGGGCTCGATCTCCATCTCGCCTTCGGGCAGGCGCGGCGTGCAGATGCGCGTGCCCGTACGGTCCATGTGGTTGAGAAGGCGGCAGACATATTCGGCCGTCAGGTCGGCCTTCAGGGTCCAGCTGGCGTTGGTGTAGCCGAAGGTCGAGGCCAGGTTCGGCACGTCGCTGAACATCATGCCCTTGTAGCTGGTGGTCTCGTGCGGGGCGATCTTACGACCATCGACCACCACCTCCATCTCGCCCAGCAGCTGCATGCGCAGGCCCGTGGCGGTGACGATGATGTCGGCGTCCAGGCTGGCGCCCGACGTCAGCTTCAGGCCGGTTTCGGTGAAGGTCTCGATCTGGTCGGTGACCACCGACGAGGTCCCCGCCTTCAGGGAGTCGAACAGGTCGGCGTCCGGCACCAGGCACAGCCGCTGGTCCCACGGATTGTAGCGCGGCGTGAAGTGGGTCTCGATGTCGTAGTCGGGGCCCAGGTGCTCGCGCACCAGGCCGAGAAGCTGCTGCTTGGTCTTCTCAGGCTTCCTGCGGGCGATCCGGAAGAACAGCATCTGCATCCCCACGTTCTTCCATCGCGTGATGTTGTAGGCGGTCATGGCCGGCAGCTTGGCGCGCAGCCAGTTGGCGACGCCGTCCTCGGCCGGGCGCGAGACCACATAGGTCGGCGAGCGCTGCAGCATGGTCACGTGGCCGGCGGTCTTGGCCATTTCCGGGACCAGGGTCACGGCGGTGGCGCCGCTGCCGATCACCACGACCGTCTTTCCGGTGTAGTCCAGATCCTCAGGCCAGTGCTGGGGATGGACGATCCGGCCCTTGAACCGCTCGGCGCCGGGGAAGTCTGGCGTGTAGCCGGCGTCGTAATTGTAGTAGCCGCTGCACATCGACAGGAAATTGCAGCTGACCTTGACGATCGCGCCGTCGTGCTCGGCCTCGACGGTCCAGGTCGCGGTCTCCGACGACCAGCTGGCCCGCTTGACCTTGTGCCCGTAGCGGACATGGCGATCGATGCCGTTCTCGGCGGCGGTTTCGCGGACATAGTTCAGGATCGACGGGCCGTCGGCAATGGCCTTGGCTTCGCGCCACGGCTTGAAGGCGTAGCCCAGGGTGTACATGTCGCTGTCGGACCGGATGCCCGGATAGCGGAACAGGTCCCAGGTGCCCCCCATGGCCGCCCGCGCCTCGAGGATGGCGTAGGTCTTCTTCGGGCAGTCGCGTTGCAGGTGGTAGGCCGCGCCGACGCCCGACAGGCCGGCGCCCACGATCAATACGTCGAAATGCTCGATGGCCATCGTGCTTCCACCCTGGGGTTCACCCGGCCCGGTGGTCCGGACGCTCGCTTATGTGAACATTGTTCACCAGCAAACGACCGTTTAGCCCGTCCGTCAACCGCGGCGTCGCCGATGCGACATCGGCGAGCATCGGTTTTGATTGCAAACCCTCATCGGCGGCGCGTATCGGTCGTTCCCATGTCGCTGCGTGACTTCGGTTTGCTGGTCCTGGTCTGCCTGGTCTGGGCCTGCAACAACATCATTTCCAAGATCGTGGTCGCCCACTGGGGCGTGCCGCCGCTGTTCTACGCGGCGGTGCGCTTCGCCATCGTCGCGGCGGTGACCCTGCCATGGCTGCTGCCCGCGCCCCGCCCGACCTGGCGGATCGTGGTGGTGGGCCTGCTGATGGGCGCCGGCAACTTCGCCCTGCTGTTCATGGGCTTCAAGACCGCCTCGCCCTCGGCCGCCTCGGTGGTGATCCAGCTGGGCGTGCCGTTCACGACGATCCTGTCGATGCTGATGCTGGGCGAGAAAGTGCGCTGGAAGCGCGGCCTGGGTATCGCCCTGACCCTGTCCGGCGCCGTGGTGGTGATGTGGAACCCGCATGGGCTGCAGCTGTCGCCGGGCCTGTGGTTCATCGTCGCCTCGGCCTTCACCGGCTCGCTGGGGGCGGTGATGATGAAACAGATCGAGGGCGTCAAGCCGCTGCAGTTCCAGGCCTGGGTCGGCGCCACCTCGGTCGCGCCCCTGGCCCTTCTGAGCCTCACGACCGAACCCGGCGGTCTGGACCTGGCCCTGAAGGCGGGCTGGCCGTTCCTGGCGGCGCTGCTGTTCTCGGCCCTGATCGTCTCGGTCCTGGCCCATACCGCCTATTACGGCCTGATCCGGCGCCACGACGCCAACCTGATCGCGCCGCTCACCCTGATGACCCCGCTGATGACCATTGGCCTGGGCGTGCTGATCACGCACGATCACTTCGACGTCCGGATGGGAATCGGCACGCTGCTCGCGCTAGTGGGTGTGCTGATCATCGCCCTGCGCAAGAACCAGGTGATGCCGCTGCTGATGCTGACGAGGAACCGCTCTCAATGACGTCGCCCCCGAGCGTGCCCATGGGCTTCATCGACGCTCCGTCGCCGAACTTCGACGCGCGCAAGGCCGTGCCGGACTGCGTCGTCCTGCACTACACCGGCATGGAGACCGGCGAGGCCGCCTTGGCGCGGCTGTGCGATCCGGAAGCCAAGGTCTCGTCGCACTACCTGGTCGAGGAAGACGGCCGGGTGTTCCGCCTCGTGCCCGAGGAGCGCCGCGCCTGGCACGCCGGCGCCGCCTTCTGGAAGGGCGTCAAGGACATCAACTCGGCCTCGATCGGCATCGAGATCGTCAATCCCGGCCACGAGTTCGGCTATCGCGCCTTCCCCGACGCCCAGGTCGCCGCCGTCATCAACCTGCTGGCCGACATCCGCACGCGCTGGATGATCGACGACGACATGATCATCGGCCATTCCGACATCGCCCCCGGCCGCAAGGTCGATCCGGGCGAGCTGTTCCCCTGGAAGCGTCTCGCCGAGGCCGGCCACGGCTTGTGGGTCGAGCCGCCGCCGTCGCCCGGCGCGCCGCTGGGCCAGGGCGAGGAAGGCACCGGCGTCTTCGCCCTGCAGGCCGGCCTGACGCGCCTGGGCTACAACTGCGCGCCGTCGGGCCAGTACGACGAGTGGACCGCGACCGTGGTCGCCGCCTTCCAGCGTCACTGGCTGCAGACCCGCTTCGACGGCGTCGCCGACGGCGAGACCCGGGCGCGCCTGGTGGCCCTGCTGCGAGCCGCCGGCTGATGCATCCGGCCAAGGCCTTCCACGTCGACGATCGCGAGACGCTGCTGGCCTTCTTCGCCGCCCATCCGTTCGTGACGATCGCGGCGGCGGTGGGCGGACGCCCGTTCACGGCCCGGACGCCGGTGGTGATCCGCGAGCTCGCCTTCGGCGAGGTGGCGCTGGACTTCCACCTGTCGCGCGGCAACGCCCTGGCGCCCTACGTGGTCCAGGGTTTCCGCGCCGTGGCCCTGGCGACCGGGCCGGACGCCTATGTCAGCCCCGACTGGTACGGAAGCGAGGATCAGGTCCCGACCTGGAACTACGTTTCGACAGAGGCCGAGGGCCTGGTCGCGCCGCTGAGCGAGGCCGAGTTCGTGGCCCTGCTCGACGACGTCTCGGCCCAGGAGGAGGCGCGCCTCTCGCCCAAGCCGCCGTGGACCCGCGACAAGATGAGCGCCGGCCGCTTCGAGGCCATGAGGCGCGGGATTATCGGCTGCCGCCTCGGCGTCGAACGGCTGGAAGGGACTTGGAAGCTGTCGCAGAACAAGGGCGCCGCCGACCGCGCCGGCGTGGTCGCGGCCCTCGGTAATCATCCGATCGCGGGGCTGATCAAGACGCACAACGCTTGACCCCGGAGGCGCGGAGCGTCACACAGCCCCCGGACCAGATGGTCGGGCGGCCGCGGCATCCTTGTGATGTCGAGGAAAGTCCGGGCTCCACGGTGACAAGGCGGCGGGTAACGCCCGCCGGGAGCGATCCCAGGGATAGCGCCACAGAAAGCAAACCTCCTCCCTCCGGGGCGGGAAGGGTGAAAGGGTGGGGTAAGAGCCCACCGCGGACCTGGCAACAGGGACGGCATGGCAAGCCCCGCCTGGAGCAAGACCGAATAGGGACCCCGCGCCGGCCTCGCGTCGGATAGGCCGTCACTGGCTGAGAGGGTCCGGGTAGGTCGCGAGAACCGTCCAGCGATGGGCGGTCCAGAGGAATGGCCGTCTCGCGGTCGTCTTTCTTTCGGGAAGGGCGGCTGTCAGACAGAACCCGGCTTACAGACCATCTGGTCCATTCGCCCCCACGGCGGGGCGGCGAAAAAGTGGGTTTCAGCCCCACTTGTCCCCAAGACATCAGCGACGTGACCATGGGGTTCCCTTGCCTGCAAGGGCCTTGGACAGAGTCTAGCGGTCGCCAACTCTTAACAGGTTCCATGTATGTTCTGTTGATAGATTCAGGTGCTCTGTGAAAGAGGCCCGCGAGACCTTTGTTTTGACGGCTAAACGGCCGTTGGTGTCATTGTGTCCCAATCAATCCCATGTTAACCCAGTTCTGCCGGAGCGATCGTGGCAGGGCGTCCGGCGGCGGGCTTAAACAGGGGTAGGCGAGGTGTTTCTCTCGACATTCGAGAAGCAGCTGGACAGCAAGCGGCGCATCGTTGTGCCGCAGGACTTCCGCGCCGCGCTCTCGGGTCCGTTCGACGGGATCTTCTGCTTTCCCTCCATCGAGGCCGACTGCCTGGAAGCTGGCGGGAAGAGCCTGTTCGACCGTTACCAGGGCGTGATCGACGAGCTGCCGTTCGGCGATCCCCTGCGTTCGGCGCTGGAAACCAGCGTCCTGGGCGGCATGGCGCGGCTGTCGTTCGACACCGCCGGCCGCATCACCCTGCCCGACACCCTGTGCGAAATGTTCGGTCTGACCGACTGGGTCGCCGTGGTCGGCCTGGGCGAGCGGTTCCAGATCTGGTCGCGCGAGGCCTTCCAGGCCCACCGCGCCGCCCAGCGCGAACTGGCCCGCGACGGCCTGGCCGCGATGCGCGCCCAGCAGCGCACCGCCCGGATCGGGGGCGCGGCATGAGCGACCTCGAAGGCGCTCCGGAGCCTGGCGCGCCCCACCTCTCCGTCCTGCTCGACGAGGTCGTCGGCGCTCTGGCGTCCGGCCCCGGCGACCTGGTCATCGACGGCACTTTCGGGGCCGGCGGCTACACCCGAGCGATCCTGGCGACGGGCGCCTCGGTCACCGCCTTCGATCGCGATCCGAGCGTCGCCCGCTTCACCGCCGAGTTTACCGCGACGGATGGTCGCTTTCGCCTGATTCAGGACCGCTTCTCGCAAATCACCGAGTATCTGGAGGATGCGTCGGTCGACGGCGTGACCCTGGATCTTGGCGTTTCCTCCATGCAGCTCGACGAGGCTGAGCGCGGCTTCTCCTTCATGCGCGACGGTCCGCTGGACATGCGCATGGGCGCCGACGGCCCGACCGCCGCCGACCTGGTCAACGAGCTGGATCAGGTCGAGCTGGCCCGCATCCTCTACGTCTACGGCGAGGAGCACGCCTCGCGCCGCATCGCCAGTTTCCTTGTCAAGCGCCGGGCCGAGCGGCCGTTCACCCGCACCCTGGATCTGGCCCATGTGATCGAGCGGGCCCTGGGCGGCCGCAAGGGTGCCAAGGTCCATCCCGCCACCCGCTCGTTCCAGGGCCTGCGGATCGCGGTCAACGCCGAGCTTGAAGAGCTGGAGGCCGGCCTCGTGGCCGCCGAGCGCGTGCTGAAGCCGGGCGGTCGCCTGGCGGTGGTGACCTTCCATTCGCTGGAAGACCGCATCGTCAAGAATTTCCTGGCCGAGCGGGCCGGCCGCACGCCGGGCGGGTCGCGCCACTTGCCGCCGGTCGAAGCCGGCGCGCCGGCCAGCTTCCAGCTGATCTCGTCCAAGGCCGTCGCGCCGGGCGAGGCCGAGCTGGCGGTCAATCCGCGCGCCCGCTCCTCCAAGCTGCGCGCCGCCGTGCGCACGACGGCTCCCGTGTGGAGCGCCGCATGAGCCTGGCGAGCATCTTCGACCGCCGCGTGCGAGGCTTCCGGGTCGTCGAGCTGGTCTGCCTGACCATCCTGCTGGTGCTGGTGCTGGGCGTCTACATGGCCAAGACCTTCGCCGGCCGCGAACGGGCCGAGATCGCCGCGGTCGAGGCGCAGATCGCCGACGAGAAGGCCCGCGTCCGCCTGCTCAAGGCCGAGGTCGCGTTCCTGGAGCAGCCGCGCCGCATCGAGCAATACGCCCTGCAACTGCAGCTGGCCCCGATCAAGCCCGAGCGCGAGACCACCGAGGACGCGCTGATCGACGTCGCCCGTCACGCCCCGGTCCCCACCGCCCCGGCCTCGCCGACCGCGGCCGCCAACAGCGACACGGCCGCGGCAGAAGCGCCCGAGGCCACGCCCGACGACTATCCGACGCCCGCCCCCTCCCAGGAGGCGCCGCGATGAGTCTGGCCAACCTCGCCCCCGGCGGCGCGCCTCGCGCCTGGCGCTGGCTGATCGAACGGGTCTGGCGGCTGGAGCACGCCTTCGAGCGCTCACGCGCCGCCGCGCGCCCGGAAGACGACACCCGCATCCGCATTTTCTTCGTGATGGCCATCTTCGGCCTGGCCTTCACCGTGCTGGCCCTGGGGGCCACCTGGGCGGCGGTCTTCTCCAAGGTCGGCCGCAACGGCTACCTGGCCTCGACCGAGGGCGCGCGCGGCGATCTGGTCGACCGCAACGGCCAGCTCTTGGCCGTCGATCTGACCCACTACGCGCTCTACATCGACCCCAAGGACGTCTGGGACGCCAAGGCCACCCGCCTCGCCCTGGGCAAGGCCCTGCCGGACGTGCCGGCCAAACGCCTGGACCAGGCGGTGTTCGCCGATCGCCGCAGCTTCGTGGTCGGCGGCATGACGCCCGCTCAGAAGGCCGCGATCTTCGACCTGGGCCTGCCGGGCGTCGAGTTCGAGGAACAGGCCCGCCGGGTCTATCCGCTGGGCTCCAGCGCCGCGCACTTCATCGGCTTCGTCGACAAGGGCGGCAAGGGCCTGTCCGGCGCCGAGAAGGCCCTGGACAAGGCGGTGCGCGAGGCCTCGGCCAAGGGGCCGGACGGCGCGATCCCGCTGTCGATCGACCTGCGCGTCCAGGCCGCCCTGGAAGACGAGGTCCGCAAGGCCGCGATCGAATTCCAGGCCAAGGAAGCGGTCGGCATCGTGACCAACATCCATACCGGGGAGATCCTCGGCATGACCAGCTTCCCAGACTATGATCCCAACCAGTTGAACCGCGCGTCCAGCGCCCAGATGACCAACCACGCCGCCGCGTCGGTCTACGAGATGGGCTCGACGTTCAAGGCGTTCACCGTGGCCATCGGCCTGGACACCGGCGCGGCGACCCCGGCCTCGACCTTCGACGCCCGCGAGCCCTTCCAACTGGGCTATCGAACCATCCACGACTATCACGCCGCCCGGAAGATCCTGACCCTGGTCGAGGTGTTCCAGCACTCGTCCAACATCGGCACCGCCATGCTGGCCGAGCGGATCGGCGGCGACCGCCTGAGCCGCTATTTCACGGCCCTGGGCCTGACCCGGCCGGCCAAGACCGAACTGCTGGAGTCGGCCCGCCCGCTGACCCCGAAGCGGTGGGACGACGACGCGGTGGCCTCCACCTCGTTCGGCCACGGCATCAACGTCTCGCCGCTCGCCCTGGCCCAGGCCATGGGCGCGCTGCTGAACGGCGGCACGCTGCAGCCCCTGACCATCCACAAGCTGGCCCAGGGCGTGCGCCCCGAAGCGCCGCGCGCGGTGTCCGAGGAGACCTCGCAGCAGATGCTGCGGATCATGCGCGCCAACGTCACCGGCGGCAGCGGCAAGTCGGCCAACATTCCAGGCCTGTCGGTGGGCGGCAAGACCGGCACCGGCGAGAAGTACGACCCGGCCATTCGCGCCTATAACCACCAGCGCCAGGTCTCGTCGTTCGCGGCGGTGTTCCCGACCGAGGGCGCGCTGGAAGCCGACCGTTACTTCGTGCTGGTGCTGCTGGACGAGCCCAAGGGCACGCCCAAGACCTTCGGCTTCTCGACCGGCGGCTGGGTGGCCGCGCCGGCGGCCGGCCGTGTTATCGACCGCATCGCTCCGTTCCTTGGCGTCCGCCGGCAGAGCGACATCTTCACCGTGGCCCACCAGCCGCCAGCCGCTCCGGAGGCGGGACTTTGAGCAAGACCCTTTCACAGATCCTGAACCGGCCGTGCGAAGTCGATCCCGTGATCACCGGGGTCACCGCCGACAGCCGCAAGGTGCGGGAAGGCTTCCTGTTCGCGGCCCTGCCGGGCAGCAAGGTCGACGGCCGCGCGTTCATCCCCGGCGCGATCGCCTCGGGCGCCGCCGCCATCCTGGCGCTGGACGACGTCGAAGGCCTGGCGGTTCCCGCCGTTCATGCGGGCGACCTGCGCCGCGCCTACGCCCTGGCCGCCGCCCAGTTCTGGGGCGAGCAGCCGGCGACCTGCATCGCCGTGACCGGCACCAACGGCAAGACCTCGGTCGCCGGCTTCGCCCGCCAGATCTACGCCCGGCTTGGCCGGAAAGCGGCCAGCATGGGCACCCTGGGCGTCGTGGTCAGCGCGCCGGGCGTTGCGGACCAGCAACTGACCCCGCCGGGCCTGACCACGCCCGACGCCGCCGACGTCGCCGAGATGATGGCCAAGCTGGCCGCCATGGGCGTCACCCACCTGGCGGTCGAGGCCTCGTCGCATGGCATCGACCAGCGCCGCCTGGACGGCGTGCGCCTGGCCGCCGCCGGCTTCACCAACTTCACCCAGGACCACCTGGACTATCACGGCACCATGGGCTGCTACCGCGCGGCCAAGCTGCGGCTGTTCGAGACCCTGCTGCCGCGCGCCCATACCGCCGTGCTGAACGCCGACAGCGACGCCTTCCCGGCCTTCGCCTCGGTCGCCGTCACGTCCGGCCAAACGATCCTGTCGGTCGGCCATGACGGGCAGGGGCTGAAGCTGGTCGAGCGCACGCCCGTGCCGCAAGGCCAGCGCCTGAAGATCGCCGCCCAAGGCCGCGGGTTCGACATCCTGCTGCCGCTGGCCGGCGACTTCCAAGCCTCCAACGTGCTGGTCGCGGCGGGTCTGGTCCTGGCCACCGGCGAGGACCTGGACGCGACGATCGCCGCTCTGGAACAGCTCGAAGGCGCGGCCGGACGGCTGCAGCGCGTCGGGACCGGTTCGCGCGGCGGCGAAGCCTATGTCGACTACGCCCACACGCCTGACGGCCTGGAGACCGTGCTGGCCGCCTTGCGCCCCCACACGCGCGGCAAGCTGATCGTGGTGTTCGGGGCCGGTGGCGACCGCGACCGCGGCAAGCGTCCTTTGATGGGCGAGATCGCCGCGCGCCTGGCCGACGTGGCCATCGTCACCGACGACAATCCGCGCTCCGAAGAGCCCGCCACGATCCGCGCCGCCATCCTGGCCGCGGCGCCGGGCGCCAAGGAGTTCGGCGACCGCCGCGAGGCCATCCGGGCCGGCGCGGCCCTGCTGGCTGACGGCGACGTTCTGGTGGTGGCCGGCAAGGGTCACGAGCAGGGCCAGCTGGTGGCCGGCGTGAACCATCCGTTCGACGACGTGACCGAAACCGCCCGGGCGTTGGAGCTGGCTCATGTCTAGCGCCCTCTGGACCGCGCAAGAGATCGCCGCCGCGACGGGCGGCCAGGTCCTGGCCGACTTCGAGGCCACCGGCGTGTCGATCGACAGCCGCAGTATCGAGCCCGGCGACCTGTTCGTGGCCCTGACCGGCGCGCGGGACGGCCATGAGTTCGTCGTCCAGACCGCCGACAAGGGCGCGGCGGGCGCGCTGATCTCCAAGCCGGTCGCCGTTCCGGCCGTGCTGGTCGAGGACACCTTCATGGCCTTGGAGCGCCTGGGCGTCGCCGCCCGCGAACGCGCGCCCCAGGCCCGGCGCGGCGCCGTCACTGGCTCGGTCGGCAAGACCAGCGTCACCCGCGCCGTCGAGGCCGGCCTGCGCCGGGCCGGCAAGGCCCACGCCTCGGTCAAGTCGTACAACAACCATATCGGCGTGCCGCTGACCCTGGCCCGCATGCCGCGCGACACCCAGCGGGCGGTGTTCGAGGTCGGCATGAACCACGCCGACGAGATCGTGCCGCTGTCGAACTTCATCCGGCCGCACGCCGTGGCCATCACTACCGTGGGTCCGGTCCACCTGGAGAACTTCGCCGACGGCGAGGAGGGCGTCGCCCGCGCCAAGGCCGAGATCTTCGCCGGGATCGAGCCCAACGGCGTCGCCGTGCTGAACGCCGACAATCCGTGGTTTGGCCTGCTGAAGGCCGAGGCCGAGGCGGCTGGCGCCCAGGTCTGGAGCTTCGGCACGGGCGAGGGCGTCACCGCCCAACTGACCGTTTTCGCCGCCGGCGCGAACGGTGCGGAGATCACCGCCGTCGTGCGAGGCGAGACCCTCCACTTCCCGATCCTGCAGACCGGCGTGCACTGGGGCCTCAACAGCTTGTGCGTGCTGCTGATGCTGGAGGCCCTGGACGTCGATCGCGAAACGGCCCTGGCGTCGCTGGCCGAGTTCGAGCCGATCGAGGGGCGCGGCGCCGAGAAGGTCGTCCACGTACCCGGCGGGACCTTCACGCTGGTCGACGAGAGCTACAACGCCAATCCCGTCTCGATGCAGGCCGCCCTGGCCACTCTGGGCGCGCGCAAGGTGGCCGGCCGCCGTGTCGTCGTCCTGACCGACATGCTGGAGCTGGGCCCGATGAGCGCCCGTTTTCATGCCGATCTGGCCACGCCGATCGCCGCCGCCGGCATCGATCTGGTGTTCTGCGCCGGACCGTTAATGAAATCTTTATGGGAAGCGCTTCCGCCGACTCGGCGGGGCGGCTACGCCGAGAACGCCGCCGAACTCGCGCCCCAGGTCGCCTCGGCGATGCGGTCGGGGGACGTGGTGATGGTGAAGGGATCGAACGGGTCGAAGGCAGGGGCCGTGGCCGTGGCCTTGGGCGCGCTCGACCTGGCGGGACAAGGCTGATGCTGTACTTCCTCTATAATTGGCTCTCGCAGGGCGGGCACGAACATGTGCCGATCCTGAACCTGCTGAAATACCTGACCTTCCGCACCGGCATGTCGATGCTGACGGCCTATATCGTGGCCGTGGCCATGGGCTCGCGCTTCATCCGCTGGATGAAGGCCAAGCAGGGCAAGGGCCAGCCGATCCGCACCGACGGCATCGCCCGCCACGTCACCGAGAAGGCCGGCACGCCCACCATGGGCGGCTTCATGATCCTGGCGGGCCTGTTCGTCGGATCGCTGCTGTTCGGCGACCTGCGCAACGTCCACGTCTGGGTGGTGTTGGGCATCACCGCCGCCTTCGGCGTGCTGGGCTTCATGGATGACTACGCCAAGGTCACCAAGCAGACGACCGCCGGCCTCTCCAGCGGCCAGAAGCTGATCGCCCAGTTCATCGTCTCGATCCTGGCGGCCGTGGTGCTGATCATCTTCGCGCCCAAGTCGCCATCGACGGCCGGTCTGGAGACCTCGGTGGTCTTCCCGATCCTGAAGAACCTGGTGATCAACATGGGCTGGTTCTATGTGGCCTTCGCCGCCATCACGATCGCCGGCTTCTCCAACGCCGTGAACCTGACCGACGGCCTGGACGGCCTGGCCATCGTGCCGGTGATGTTCGCCGCCTCGACCTTCGGCCTGATCGCCTACCTGGTCGGCAACGTGAAGTTCGCCGACTATCTGAACCTGCACTACGTGCCCAGCGTCGGCGAACTGGCCGTGGTCTGCGGCGCGATCATCGGCGGGGGCATGGGTTTCCTCTGGTACAACGCCCCGCCGGCCAAGATCTTCATGGGCGACACCGGGTCGCTGGCCCTGGGCGGGGCCCTGGGCTCGATCGCCGTCTGCGCCAAGCATGAAATCGTCCTGGGCATCGTCGGCGGCCTGTTCGTGGCCGAGGCGCTCTCCGTGATGATCCAGGTCGCCTACTTCAAGAAGACCGGCAAGCGCATCTTCCTGATGGCGCCGATCCACCACCATTTCGAGAAACTCGGCTGGGCCGAGAGCACCGTCGTGGTCCGTTTCTGGATCGTGGCGATGATGCTCAGCTTCGTCGGCCTCGCCACCCTGAAGCTGAGATAGGAGAGGGCGCGCCATGATCCCGGTCCGCGGTTTCGAGGGCAAGACCGTCGCCGTGTTCGGCCTGGGCCGGACGGGGCTGACGGCCGCGCGCGCGCTGATCGCCGGCGGGGCCAAGGTGGCGCTGTGGGACGAGAAGCCCGAGAGTCGCCAGGCCGCCGTGGCCGAGGGCCTGAACGTCGTCGACCTGACGACCGCCGACTGGAGCCAGTTTGCGGCCCTGATGCTGTCGCCGGGCGTGCCGCTGACCCATCCCAAGCCGCACTGGACCGTAGCCAAGGCCAAAGCGGCCGGCGTCGAGGTTCTGGGCGACATCGAGCTGTTCGCCCGCACGGTGAACGCCGCGCCCGACCACAAGAAGCCCAAGATCGTCGCTATCACCGGCACCAACGGCAAGTCGACCACGACCGCCCTGATCGGCCACCTGTGCCGCCAGGCCGGGCGCGACACCCGGGTCGGCGGCAACATCGGCGAAGGCGTGCTGGGCCTGGAAGACATGCACGGCGGCGCGGTCTACGTACTGGAGCTGTCGTCCTACCAGCTGGACCTGACCTCGAGCCTCAAGCCCGACGCCGTGGTGCTGCTGAACATCTCGCCCGACCACCTGGACCGTCACGGCGGCATGGACGGCTATATCGCCGCCAAGCGGCGGATCTTCCTGAACCAGGGCAAGGGCGACACCGCGATCATCGGCGTTGACGACCCCTGGTGCCAGCAGATCTGCACCGAGATCACCGCCGCCAACCGCCGCACCATCTGGCCGATCAGCGCCGGCAAGGCCATGGGCCGGGGCGTCTACGCCCTGCAGGGCGTGCTGTACGACGCCACGGGCGAGCGGGTGACCGAGATGGTCGACCTGCTGCGCGCCCGCAGCCTGCCGGGCCGCCACAACTGGCAGAACGCGGCGGCCGCCTACGCCGCCGCCCGCGCCCTGGGCATTCCCTCGCACCAGGCCGTCGACGGCCTGATGAGCTTCCCGGGTCTGGCCCACCGGATGGAGACCGTTGGCAAGTTGGGCAAGGTCCGCTTCGTCAACGACAGCAAGGCGACCAACGCCGACGCCGCCCGCCAGGCGATGTCCAGCTATCCCAGGATCTACTGGATCGCCGGGGGCGTGGCCAAGGCGGGCGGCATCGACGACCTAGCCGACCTGTTCCCGCGTGTCGCCACCGCCTACCTGATCGGCCAGGCGGCCGAGGACTTCGGCAAGACCCTGGAGGGCAAGGCCCCGGTGCGCCAGTGCGGCGACATCGAGACCGCCGTCGCCGCCGCCTATGCCGACGCCGCGGCGTCGGGCGAAGAGGCCATCGTCCTGCTGTCGCCCGCTTGCGCCTCGTTCGACCAGTTCGCCGACTTCGAGCAGCGGGGCGAGGCGTTCCGCGCGGCGGTCAACGGCCTGGGCAAGGCGTCGGCGTCGGCGTCGGCGGCTAAGCGGGCTTAGGCGCGGCAGGCGAAGGCGGGGACACACACTCCCCGCAAAGCGCCGAGAGACCTGGATGTGCGTTCGTGGGGGAGTGTGTGTCCCCATCTGGCTCCACGAGTCCTTTCGTCACACCGTTCCCAAGCTCCGCCGCAACACTCGCTTAACCCTAAACTCCGACCCTCCGGCCATGACGTTCCAGACCACCCACGCCTTCGCCCGCACCGACCGTTCGCGACTCGGCGTCTGGTGGTGGACGACGGATCGGTGGCTGCTTGGCGCCACGGCGCTCCTGGTCACCCTGGGCGTGCTGCTGTCGTTCGCCTCCAGCCCGGCCGCCGCCGCGCGGATGGGCATCGACGACCAGTTCCATTTCGCCCTGCGGCAGTGCGTGTTCGGCGTCGCGTCGGCGATGGTCGTGCTGTCGGTGTCGATGCTCAGCCCCAAGGGTATCCGCCGTTCGGCCTTCTTCATCTACATCGTCGCCATCGGCGTGATGGCCGCCCTGCCGTTTATCGGTCACACCGCCAAGGGCGCGGCCCGTTGGCTGCTGATCGGCGGCTTCACCTTCCAGCCCTCGGAATTCATGAAGCCGGCCTTGATCGTGCTGGTTTCGTGGATGTTCGCCGAGGGCCAGAAGGGCGAGGGCGTGCCCGGCGTCTCGATCGCCTTCTTCCTCTATTTCGTCGCCGTGGCCCTGCTGCTGATCCAGCCCGACGTGGGCCAGACCGTGCTGATCACCATCGCCTTCGGGGCGGCCTTCTGGATGGCTGGCGTGCCGATCTCGTGGATCATGGGCCTGGGCGCCGTGGCGGTCGGCGGGTTGATGTCGACCTATTTCCTGTTCGACCACGTTCATGCCCGGGTGCAGAAGTTCCTCAGCCCGGACGAGGCCGACACCCACCAGATCACTCGCGCCGCCGAGGCCATCCACGCCGGCGGCCTGTTCGGACGCGGCCCGGGCGAGGGCGTCATGAAGCGACACGTGCCCGACCTGCACACCGACTTCATCTACTCGGTCGCCGCCGAGGAGTACGGCCTGGTGTTCTCGCTGGCCCTGGTCAGCATCTTCGCCTTCATCGTGGTGCGCGGGCTCTACAAGGCCATGAAGCTGACCGACACCTTCGAGCAGGTGGCCGCCTCGGGCCTGTTCGTGCTGGTGGGCCAGCAGGCCTTCATCAACGTGGCCGTCAACCTCAACATGATCCCGACCAAGGGCATGACCTTGCCCTTCATCAGCTATGGCGGCTCGTCGATGCTGGCCATGGGTCTGACCCTGGGCATGGCCCTGGCGTTGACGCGTAAGCGTCCGGGGGCCTATGGCGGGGCGGGAGAGTTCGATCAGGCGGGGGCCCTGGGCTGAGCGCTCTCGAGGAGGCCAGTCTTGTCGCAGCCAATCTTGTTTAGGGCCGTCTTGCCCGTGAACCGCTCGCGTATTGGAGCCGTAGTTAGATGAGCAAGCTGGCCGTCGTCGCCGCCGGAGGAACCGGCGGGCACCTTTTCCCCGCCCAGGCCCTGGCCGAAACCCTGGCCGGGCGCGGCTGGCGCGTGGTGCTGGCCACCGACGAGCGCGGCGCGCTGTACGCCGACAAGTTTCCCGCCGAGGAGCGCCTGGCGCTGTCGGCCGCCACCGCCAAATCCGGCGACATCATCGGCATGATCAAGGCCGGCTTCACAGTCTGGCAGGGCGTCAACCAGGCTAAGGCCGCCTTCAAGCGCCTGGACCCGGCCGTCGTCGTGGGCTTTGGCGGCTATCCGGCCCTGCCGGCCCTGCTGGCCGCCGTGGGTCAGAAGCGCCCCACGGTGATCCACGAGCAGAACGCGGTGCTGGGCCGCGTGAACCGCTACCTGGCCCCCAAGGTCAACGCGGTGGCCTGCGCCTTCCCGACCCTGGAGATGGCCAAGCCGGCGGTGAAGGCCCGCGTCCACGTGGTGGGCAACCCCGTGCGGCCGCCCGTGCGCGCCCTCTACGAGGTGCCGTATCTGCCGCCCGAGGTGCAGCTCCGCATCCTGGTCACTGGCGGCAGCCAGGGCGCGCGTCTGCTGTCCGAACTGATCCCCGAGGCCGTGGCCAAGCTGCCCGAGGAGATGCGCGGCCGCCTGAAGGTGTTCCAGCAGGCCCGCGCCGAGAGCATGGAAGGCGCGCGCAAGATCTATCGCAACGCCATGGTCGAGTGCGAGGTCGCGCCGTTCTTCCGCGACATGGCCGGCTATCTGCGCCAGGCCCACCTGGTGGTCGGCCGCGCCGGGGCCTCGACCTGCACCGAGCTGGCCGTCGCCGGCCGCCCGTCGATCCTGATCCCCCTGAAGATAGCCGCCGACGACCACCAGCGCTTCAACGCCAGGCTGCTGGAAGAGGCCGGCGCCGCCGCCGTGTGCCTCGAGGACGAACTGACCGTCGATGCCATGGCCGGCGCGCTGAACGCCCTGCTCAAGGACCCCGAACGCCTGGCCCGCATGGCGGCGGGCGCGCGCTCGGTGGCCAAGCCGAACGCGGCGGAGGACCTGGCGGACCTGGTGGAGAAGACGGCGCGCTGACCAGCACGGTGTCATCCCGGACGAGCGCGAAGCGCGAAGATCCGGGACCGCCGGAAGCTCGGCGCTCAGGCGTCGGTCCCGGGTCTACGCTTCGCTCCGCCCGTGATGACAGCCAAGTTTAGGGCTCCGCCCCCGTCGCGATCAGCGGTCGGGCGATCTTCACCGCTTGCTCGACGCTTGTCGTTACCGCCACGCCCGCATACGGCCGCCACCCGTCGCAGACCACCCTCGCCACCGCATCGTCGGCGCCGCCCGCCGGGATCGCCGTGACCGGCCTCAGGTTGCCGCTGATCGGACCTTCCTTGCCGCCGACCCGGACGCTGGAGAAGCCGGCGTGGGCGATGGTGCGGGCGTCGCAGTCGATCACCTCGTAGCGCCAGCCGCCCCAGAAGGCCTCGGACCCGACGGTGAAGCCTTCCTCGGTCACCTGCAGCACGCGCAGCTTGGCCGTCCGGCCGGTCCAGGCGATCGCGCCCATGTCCACGAAGGCGGCGAAGCGGCCGACGTCGGCCAGGCGCAGTTCGAGGGGAGGCGCGGCCGGAACTTGGGTCATGGCGGGCGAGGCGAGGGCGGTCAGGCCGCAAACCAGCGCGGCCACGCTTGTCCGAAGACGGAAATCCACGGCTTCTGCACCAAACATCCCGTTTCACCCCGTCGCCAAATCGTCTAATCGAGCCAGATGATCCAGCGTCGACGCCCCGTACCCTTCGAACTCGGCCCCGTGCACTTCATCGGCATCGGCGGCATCGGCATGTCCGGCATCGCCGAGATCATGATCCGCATCGGCTACACCGTGCAGGGCAGCGACGCCAAGGCCAGCGCCAATACCGAGCGGCTGGAAAAGCTGGGCGCGCGGATCTTCATCGGCCAGGACGCGGCCAATGTCGAAGGCGCTTCGGCCATCGTCTATTCCACCGCGATCAAGGCCGACAATGTCGAGATGGCCGCCGGCCGCGACAAGCGCCTGCCGCTGGTGCGCCGCGCCGAGATGCTGGCCGAGCTGATGCGCCTCCAGTTCTCGGTGGCCGTTGGCGGCACGCACGGCAAGACCACGACCACCTCGATGGTCGCGGCCCTGCTGGACGCCGGCGCCCTGGACCCCACCGTGGTCAATGGCGGGATCATCAACGCCTACGGCACCAACGCCAAGGTCGGCGAGGGCGACTGGATCGTGGTCGAGGCCGACGAGAGCGACGGCAGCTTCCTGAAGCTGAAGTCCACCGTGGCCATCGTCACCAATATCGACGCCGAGCACCTGGACCACTGGGGCGACTTCGACGCGGTGAAGAAGGGCTTCCAGGACTTCATCGAGAACATCCCGTTCTACGGTTTCGCGGCGGTCTGCACCGACCATCCGGAAGTCCAGGCCCTGACCGCGCGGATCGAGAACCGCCGCCTGGTCACCTACGGGACCAACCCGCAGGCCGAGGTCCGGGTCTCCAACATCGAGATGGGCCCCGAGGGCGCCAAGTTCGACATTCTCATCTCGCCGCTGTCGGGCGACCTCGTGCTGTACGAGGGCCTGAAGATGCCGATGGCCGGGCACCACAACGTGCTCAACGCCACCGCCGCCGTGGCCGTGGCGCGCGAGCTGGGCGTCAACGCCGACGACATCCGCGCCGGCCTGGCGTCGTTCGGCGGGGTCAAGCGCCGCTTCACCACCACCGGCGTGGCCAACGGCATCCGCGTCGTCGACGACTACGGCCACCACCCGGTCGAGATCGCCGCCGTGCTGAAGGCCGCCCGAGCGGTCAGCACCGGCAAGGTGATCGCCGTGGTTCAGCCGCACCGCTTCACCCGCCTGCGCGACCTGATGACCGAGTTCAGCTCGTGCTTCAACGACGCCGACACGGTGATCGTCGCCGACGTCTACACGGCCGGCGAACAGCCGATCGAGGGCGTCGACCGCGACCACCTGGTCGAGGGCCTCAAGAAGTTCGGCCACCGCCGGGCCCTGGCCCTGGAAAGCCCCGCCGCCCTGCCGGCCCTGATCGCCGCCGAGGCGCAGTCGGGCGACCTGGTGGTGCTGCTGGGCGCGGGCGACATCACGAACTGGTCGTACGCCCTGCCGGGTCAGCTGGAGGCGCTGGCGAAGTGAGTGTCGAGGCGACGGCGGCCGAGAAAGAGCGCTTTCACGAGAAGATGCTCGCGCTCGGCGCCGTGATCGGCCTGGACGCCGGACAGCTGCCAAAGACCGACGACGACGATAGCTATGACTGTCTTTGGGTGGACGTCACGGGCCCAGCGCCGCACGTCGTCTATTCGTATCGCTATCGAGAGCGCGGAGACGTGAGCATCTTCGCGGAATCGCTGTCGGCGGAGTACGTGCTTGAGCGTGTCTTCGCTGACGCGACCCAATCGGCGGCGACGCATTTCGAGCTCGACCATCGGATTGCCGGCCAGGATAGCCGCCGGCAATGGTTTGCCCTGCAAGTCGAGATGATGGATCGTCTCGACCCCGAATGGGGGCGGCGCATGCGAGCCAAGCAAAGCATCATCCTTCAGAGCGCTCCATTCGACGACAAGACATGACCTGGAAAACCCAACTCCCCGCCGTTCGCGGCAAGCTGCTGATCGACGAGGCCCTGGCGCCGTTCACCTGGTTTCGGGTCGGCGGTCCGGCCGACGTGGTGTTCCTGCCGGCCGACGAGCAGGACCTGGCTGAGTTTCTGAAGGCCCTGGACCCGGCCGCGCCGGTGCTGGCGATTGGTGTGGGGTCGAACCTGCTGGTTCGCGACGGCGGCGTCGAGGGCGTGGTGATCCGGCTGGGCAAGGGCTTCAACACCGTCGAGGCCCTGGGCGACAACCGCATCATGGCCGGCAGCGCCGTGCCCGACGCCATCCTGGCCCGCAAGGCGGCCGACGCCGGCATCGCGGGGCTGGAGTTCTACGCCGGCATCCCCGGCACCATCGGCGGCGCGGTGATCATGAACGCCGGCTGCTACGGCTCGGAGACCGTCAATGTCGTGAAGTCCGTCCGCGTCATGGATCGTACCGGTCAGGTTCGCGAACTGGCGGTCGAGGACCTGCACTACACCTACCGTCACAGCGCCCTGCAGGACGGCGAGACCGCGATCGTGCTGGACGCGATCTTCGAAGGGACGGCCGACGAGCCGTCCGAGATCAATTCCCGCATGCGCGCCATCACCGAGCGTCGCGAGACCACCCAGCCGATCCGCGAGAAGACCGGCGGCTCGACCTTCAAGAACCCGCCGGGCCACTCGTCCTGGAAGTTGGTCGATGAGGCCGGCTGGCGCGGGCGGCCCTATGGCGGGGCGATGTTCTCGCCCCTGCACAGCAACTTCCTGATCAACACCGGCGAAGCCACCGCCGCCGACCTGGAAGGCCTGGGCGACACCGTCCGCGCCGACGTGCTGGCCAAGACGGGGATCCAGCTGGACTGGGAAATCAAGCGCATCGGGCGGGTCGCGGAGTAAGTCCCTCCCCCTGTGGGGGAGGTGATCGCGGAGCGATCGGTGGGGGGGAGTATTCGACCGTCGATCCGGGTTTGCCTGCTTTCCAACCACTCCCCCCTCCGTCGGCTGCGCCGACACCTCCCCCACGGGGGGAGGAGCAAACGTTACCGATAGTTCATCCGGTTGTTGCCTATCCGCTGGCCAGAGCGGTGCTATGAAACCCCCAAACGAGGGAGTTTCCATGCGCCTGTTCCGCACTCTGCTGACCGCCGCCGCCGCCGCCGCCCTTCTGGCCGGCGCGGCTCACGCCCAAGACGCCAAGACCGCCGAAGCCCTGCGCGACAAGGCCCTGCGCGACTATCTGGCCTGGGACATCACCGAGGACCTGACCACCAATATCGGTCCGCGCGTGGTCGGCTCGCCGAACATGGAAAAGGCCAAGGACTGGGCCGTGGCCAAGTTCAAGGCGCTGGGCTTCACCAACGTGAAGGTCGAGGAATTCGCCAAGCCGTCGTGGACGCGCGGCGAGGAGAGCGTCGAGCTGGTCGCCCCCTACGCCATGAAGCTGGGCGCGGTGGGCCTGGGCCGCACGATCTCGACCCCCGCCGGCGGCCTCGAGGCCGAGGCGGTGGTGTTCAAGACCTATAACGAGATGGTCGCCGCCCCCGAGGGCGCGCTGAAGGGCAAGATCGTGGTGATCACCCAGCCGATGGTCCGCGCCCAGGACGGCGCCGGCTATGGCGTGGCCGGCATCTCGCGCCGGGCCGGGCCGGTCGAGGCCGCCAAGCGCGGCGCCGCCGCCCTGCTGATCCGCTCGATCTCGACCTCGGACTCCACCGTGCCGCACACCGGGGTCACCGCCAACGGCGAGGGCGTGCTGACCATCCCCGCCGCCGCCCTCGGCGTGCCCGAGGCCGAGCAGCTTGAGCGCCTGGCCGCCGCCGGCAAGCCGCTGCGCATCAAGCTGAACCTGCAGTCGGTCTTCGATCCCAAGGACGTGGCCTGGAACATCTCGGGCGAGATCAAGGGCTCGGAAAAGCCTGACGAGGTGATCGTCATCGGCGGTCACCTGGACAGCTGGGACGTCGGCACCGGCGCCCTGGACGACGCCACGGGCATCGCCATCACCACGGCCGCCGCCAAGCTGATCGGCGACCTGCCCAAGCATCCGAGGCGCACCATCCGCGTGGTGATGTGGGGCTCGGAAGAAAGCGGCGGCTCGTCGGAGGCCTATCTGGCCGCCCACAAGGACGAACTGCCCAAGATCGTCCTGGCCGGCGAGAGCGACACGGGCGCGGACCGCATCTACAGCCTGCAGATCCCGGCCGGTTCGGCCGACCACCCGGCCATGAAGACCGCCGTGCGCGTCATCACCCCGCTGAAGATCTACCTGGACCGCAACCCGCCGGCCCACGCCGGCGCGGATATCGAGGGCCTGGAGACGTCGGGCGTGCCGGTGGTCGCCCTGAACCAGGACGCCAGCCGCTACTTCGACTACCACCACACCATGGACGACACCCTGGACAAGGTGCGCCCCGCCGAACTGGCCCAGAACGTCGCCGCCTGGGCGGCCTTCGTCTACCTGGTGGCCGACAGCGACATCGACTTCCGGACGCTGAGCGCGGCGGCTCCGAAGGCTCCGGCGGGGCACTGACTAAAATCCCTCTCCCAGAGGGAGAGGGAGGGGCCCATTGCGGAGCAATGGGAGGGTGAGGGGTTTAGACGTCCGACGGCGTGCCAGCAGGGCGTTCGTGCGAAATGGGTGAGGGTGTAACCCCTCACCCTCCCACCGCTACGCGGCGGGCCCCTCCCTCTCCCTCTGGGAGAGGGTTCACGCGAAGCCGATCCCTTCTCCCTCAATCCTGCATGAGCGAGCGCTACCGCTTCGGTCCATGACCCCAGCGCCTCTCGCCAACCAGCACATCGTCGTCCTGCTCGGCGGCCCGTCCGCCGAGCGCGAGGTCAGTCTCGCCACCGGCGCGGCCTATGCCGCTGCGCTCGAGCGCCTGGGCGCCCGCGTCACCCGCGTCGATCCCGGGCCAAGCCTGCCCTCCGACCTCGCCCAGACCCTGACCACCCTGAAGCCAGACCTCGTCTTCAACGGCCTGCACGGCCGCTGGGGCGAGGACGGGTGCGTGCAGGGCGTGCTGGAGACCCTGGGCCTGGCCTACACCCACTCCGGCGTCCTGGCCTCTGCCCTGGCCATGGACAAGGCCAGGTCCAAGGCCGTGCTGGCGGCGGCGGGTATTCCCGTACCCGGAGGCGGCCTTCACGACCGCCACGATGTCGCCCGCGACCATGTGATGCAGCCGCCCTATGTTGTAAAACCCAACGCCGAGGGATCGTCGGTCGGGGTGTTCATCGTGCGGGACGGCGCCAACGCGCCGCCACGCGAACTGGCCGCGCCGGAGTGGGCTTTCGGCGACCAGGTGATGGTCGAGCCGTTCGTTCCGGGGATCGAGCTTTCGGTCGCAGTCCTAGGCCGGGCAACGGGTCCGGAGGCGTTGTCGGTCACCGAGATTCGCTCATCCACAGGTTTCTATGACTATGCCGCCAAATATTCCGAAGGCGGTTCGATCCACGTCCTGCCGGCCCCGATTCCGTACGCGGTAAGGGATAAGGCCCTGCATCTCGCCAAGCTTGGCCATACAATTCTTGGTTGCCGAGGTGTGACCCGATCCGACTTCCGTTATGACGACATTAACGACCTTCTGGTCCTTTTAGAGGTCAATACGCAGCCTGGCATGACACCCACTTCGCTCGTCCCCGAGCAGGCGGACCACACCGGCGTTTCGTTTGACCGTTTAGTATTTTGGATCGTGGAGGACGCTTATGCCCGCTTCAATGCGGGGGGGATCGCGTAAGCCAACGCGCCCCCGGGCCGAAGCGCCCGCAAGTCCGAAGGCCCGATCGGCGCAGCGCAACCCCGCGCCGCCGGCCGGGAAACTGCAAGCCGCGCGCAATGGCGTGGGCGTCTCGCCCAAGCTCGCCCTGACCGTGGCCGGCGGCGCGCTGGTCGTCGCCCTGGTCGCCACCCTGGCCACCGGTCACCGGATCGAGCGCCTGGGCCAGGCCCTGATGCGCGGCGTCGACATCCAGTTCGCCGACATGGGCTTCAAGCTGAAGGCCGTTCACATCGAAGGCGCCTCGCCGCTGGCGACGGCCGACATCATGAACGCCACGGCGCTGTACCAGGACCAGCCGATCCTGGGTCTGGACCTCGACGATCTCCGCGCCCGCGTCGAGGGCGTGGGCTGGGTCAAGTCGGCCCGGATCGTGCGCAAGCTGCCTGACACCGTGTCGATCATCGTCGAGGAGCGCCCGGCCCTGGCCGTCTGGCAGCATTCCGGATCGATGCGCGTGATCGACGGCGAGGGCCGGATCATCCGCGAGGCCGACGCCGCGCGCTTCCCGCAACTGCCGCTGGTGGTGGGGCAGGGCGCCGACCAGGCCGCCGGCGCCATCCTGCCGGCCGTCAATGCGCGGCCCCGTCTGCGTAACCGTCTGGAGGCGCTGGTGCGCGTCGACGACCGCCGCTGGGATCTTCGCCTGAAAGATGGTTCGCTGATCCAGCTTCCGGCCATTGACGAAGAGTCCGCGCTGATTCAATTGGATCAACTCGATCAACGACAACGAATCCTCGATCTCGGTTTCGCGCGCATCGATCTGCGCGATCCCGAGATGGTGGCCGTGAGGCCTCGCGACGCGGTGCTGCCTGGGCAGCCCGTGGCCGGCGGGGCCTGAACATGAACTTGTGTGTGAGGTGACCGTAGCCATGTCGCGACTGGATGACCGAAAACAGGCCCGCGAAGGCCTGAAGGCGACGCTGGTGCGTCAGCCGGCGGTCGCTGCCGTCGACCTGGGCGCGTCCAAGGTCACCTGCTTCATCATGAAGGCCGATGGGATCCATCGCGACAACCGCACCCTGACCACGGCCGGCGTCGGCTATGTGCAGTCGCGCGGCGTGCGCGGCGGGGCGATCGTCAATCTGGACGAGGCGGCGCAAGCCATCGCCCAGGCCGTCGAGCGGGCCGAGACGGTGGCCGGCGTCAACGTCCAGGGCGTCAGCGTCTGCACGGCCGGCGGCCAACTGGCCAGCCATCGCGTCCACACCCAGGTGTCGCTGGGCGCCCGTCCGATCGGCGACGGCGACCTGTCGCGCGCCATCGCCTCGGCCCTGGCCCAGGTCCGCATTCCCGGCCGCAAGCCGATCCACCTGCTGCCGATCGCCTGGTCGGTGGACGGCCAGCGCGGCATCCGCGATCCCCGCGCCATGTTCGGCCGCGCCCTGGGTCTGGAACTGCTGGTCGTCTCGATCAACGAGAACGTCTTCCACACCCTGGCCCACTGCGTCGAGCGCGCCCACCTGTCGTTCGAGGGCGTGGTCGCCGCGCCCTTCGCCTCGGCCCTGGCGGCCCTGGAAGAGGACGAGATGGACCTGGGCGCCGTCTGCATCGACATGGGCGGCGGCTCGACCTCGGTGGCGGTGTTCAACAACGGCGCCCTGTGCCACGTCGACAGCCTGGCCGTCGGCGGCGGACACGTCACACAGGACATCGCCCGCGGCCTGCAGACCTCGGTCGCCGGCGCCGAGCGCATCAAGACCCTGCACGGCAGCGCCATCGCCTCGGCCAACGAGGACCGCGAGATGATCGAGGCCCCGCCGCGCGGCGACGATCCGGGCGCGGGCCCGGTGATCGCGCCCCGGTCCTTGCTCAAGGGCATCATCCAGCCGCGCGTCGAGGAGACGCTGGAACTGCTGCGCGAGCGCCTGAAGGCCTCGGGCGCGCCGGTCGAGCCGGGCGCGGGCATCGTCCTGACCGGCGGCGCCAGCCAATTGGCCGGCGTGCGTGAAGTGGCCGTGCGGGTGTTCGATCGTCCCGTCCGCCTGGGCCGCCCGCGCAGGGTTCCGCATCTGGCCGACGCCGCGTCGGGTCCGGCCTTCTGCGCCGCCGCCGGCGTGCTGCACCGCTCGGCCTTCGGTCCGCGCGAAGTGGTCTCGCCCAAGGCCCTGGCCGGCGCGGCCATCCGCAAGCGTCCGATGGACCCCAACGCCAGCCCGGTCGCCAAGGCCGCCGCCTGGTTGCGGGACAATCTCTGATCGAATGATCGTGGGACCCCGTCCCACATCGCGCAAGCTTGGCTGAGTCGCGCTCGCTGGAGCGCGACTGTATTCGCGTCACCGCGAAAATATTTTCGCCTTGGTGACGCTTGGCCAAGAACAACGCCAAGTCTTAACAGAACTTAAGCATAAGCGTTTACGATCTAAGTGTCGGAAACACCTTAAAGCTTGGTCGCAGAGGCTCTGAAAACGGGGTTTTCCAAGGCTTTTCGGGTCAGCGGCGTTCCGTCGCACGACCCTTCGCGCTAGGTTCGGCCAGGCCGCGAATCCCTAGTGATTCCTTGGGATAACTGGATTTTTTCCCCGCTCTGGGGATCGACCAGCGGCCGACTCACTTTATGGAGTTAACCACCGATTAAGGTTGGCGGTTGTTCTGTTAACCCGATCGTCGAGATGACTCCCGGCGTTTGATCTGTTCGGTAGTTGACGAATTCGGCGTTTAAGACGCGAGGCTCCCATGGCAATTTCTCTTTCCGCGCCGCGTACGACTGAACTGAAGCCGCGTATCGTGGTGTTCGGCGTCGGTGGGGCCGGCGGCAATGCTGTCAACAACATGATCGAGGCCGGCCTCGAGGGCGTTGAGTTCGTCGTGGCCAACACCGACGCGCAGCAGCTCCAGTTCGCCAAGACGGACCGTCGCATCCAGCTGGGCGTGCAAGTCACGCAAGGCCTGGGCGCGGGCGCTCACCCCGAGGTCGGCATGAGCGCCGCCGAGGAGAGCTTCCCCGAGATCGGCGAGCACCTGGACGGCGCGCACATGGTGTTCATCACCGCCGGCATGGGCGGCGGCACCGGCACCGGCGCGGCCCCGATCATCGCCAAATGCGCCCGCGAACGCGGCATCCTGACCGTCGGCGTCGTCACCAAGCCCTTCCACTTCGAAGGCCGTCACCGCATGCGTCTGGCCGACGCCGGCATCGGTGAGCTGCAACGCTATGTCGACACCCTGATCGTCATTCCGAACCAGAACCTGTTCCGCGTCGCCAACGAGCGCACCACCTTCGCCGAAGCCTTCGGCATGGCCGACCAGGTCCTGCACTCGGGCGTCCGCTCGATCACCGACCTGATGGTGCTGCCGGGCCTGATCAACCTCGACTTCGCCGACGTCCGCACGGTCATGACCGAAATGGGCAAGGCGATGATGGGCACCGGCGAGGGCACCGGCGAAGACCGCGCCCTGATGGCCGCCCAGAACGCCATCGCCAACCCGCTGCTGGATGAAGTCTCGCTGAAGGGCGCCAAGGCCGTTCTGGTCAACGTGACCGGCGGCATGGACATGACCCTGCTGGAAGTGGACGAAGCAGCCAACGCCATCTCGGACCAGGTCGATCCGGAAGCCAACATCATCTTCGGCGCCGCCTTCGACCCGTCGCTGGACGGCGTGATCCGCGTGTCGGTGGTCGCCACCGGCATGGACGGCGCCTCCATCGCCCAGATCGAGCCCAAGCCCGTCTCGCGCAACATCACGGCCCAGCCGCTGATCGCCGAAACCCGCCCCTCAGCTCAGGCCGCCGCGCCGCAGCCGGCTCCGGCCCCGGTCACCGCCGAGGCCGGCCGTCCGGGCATGCGCTACGAGCCGCGTCCGATCGAGCGTCCCGCCCAGGCCACGTCCTACGCGCCGGAACCGGCCTATGAAGAACCCGCCCCGGTCGTCGAAGCCCAAGAAGACCTGCGCTTCGAAGAGCCGGTGATGGAAGAGCCCCGCGTGGCCGCTCCGGCGCCGCGCGTGACCCGTATCGTCGATCCCCTGGTCGCCGACGGCGCCGAGGTCGAGGACGAGCCGCTCTACAGCGAAACCTACGAAGATCGCCGGGCCCAGAAGTCGGGGGGCTGGATGAGCCTGTTCGGCGGCGGTCGCCAGCAGCGCTACGAGCAGCCGGCGGCCCAGCCGCCGCGCCAGACGGGTTCGGCCCGTCCGCAGTTGCAGCCGCTGGACCAGCCGGCGGCCGACGAAGGCGAGGATCTGGAAATCCCGTCCTTCCTGCGCCGCCTGGCCAACTGAAAAGAGCCCAAGGCTCGCCGTTAGTAAGCGTACAGTAAGCGTAAAACGAAACCCCCGGGGCGAGAGCTCCGGGGGTTTTGCTTTTGGCGGGCTGTTGGGGGCAGGCGCATGCGCCTACCGCCAATCGTGTGCACGGCCTCTAGTTGGTCTTGGCGGCCGCATCGGCGGCGGCGTCGGTCTTGCGCTCAGCGGCCGCGACGGCGTCCGAGGCGTTGTCGGCGGCCTGGTCCGTGGCCGCGGCGGTGTTGGCGGCCGCGGCGTTGGCGTTGTTGGCGGTGTCCTGGGCGGCCGAGGCGGTCGCGGCGCCGGCCTGGTCGGCGGCGGCGGCGGTATGGTCCTCGGTCTTTTGCGAACAGGCCATCAGCGAGAGGCTGGCGATCGCGGCGGACATCAGCAGGGCGGTGCGCATGGGGTTCTCCGAAAGGGGGGACGTTGATTGTCCTCGCGGGGTCCAACGCCCGGCCCGGCTGAAGGCTCCGGCTTGGCGCGCGCCGGTGTCGCGACGCCGGCAATCACGCTAGTCTCGACACAATCTGCCAAGCCGACTGAAGACAGGGTCACGATGAAGCTCACCCGCGCCGATCGGAAGATCCTGGAAATCCTCCAGCAGGACAGCTCGGTCACGAACGTCGAACTGGCTGAACGCGTGGGCCTGTCGCCCAGCCCGTGCCTGCGGCGGGTCAAGCAACTGGAGGCCTCGGGGCTGATCAGCGGCTATGTGGCGCTGCTGGACCGCCGCAAGGCGCGGCTGGACCTGCTGGCCTATGTCGAGGTCCAGGTCGACCGCCACAGCGAAACCGCCGCCGAGGCCTTCGCCGACGCCGTGCGCCGCGAGCCCATGGTGGTGGGCTGCCACGCCATGACCGGCGGCTACGACTACCTGCTGCGGGTGGTGGCCCCCAATCTCGACGCCTATGCCGAGTTCACGATGAAGCGCCTGCTGAAGATGCCGGCGGTCAAGGACATCCGCTCCAGCTTCGTGCTGGAGACGATCAAGGACGCGACGGCGTTGCCTTTGGATTATCTCGAGTAGCGGGCTGCTGAGATTCTAGCGCGGCTACTTTCGCGTATGCGCCAAGCGTGCGAGCGTCACTGTATGGAGATCCGAGGTGGCAGGCAGACATTTTTCGCAGTCGGCGCGATTTTTATCGTCGGGCTCGGCGGGTGGGTGCTCGGCTTTGCTACGAGTACCGGCTTCTGGACCGAAATTACCGCGGCCTGGATTCAGGCTGTAGGAAGCCTCGCCGCTTTGCTATGGGGTTTCTGGCTTTTCGACCGCTCCTCGAGGGAAGCTGCGCGCGCCGAAGCTCGTCACAAAATGAGAGTTGGCGCATCGATCATATCGATCGTTAAAATGGCTCGAGCAAATCTGAGCGCGGTCCACACGCTATCGAGCGACGCTCGTACCAAGGACTCGCTCTTTAGTGAACTGACCTTTGACAGGCTTGCGCTGGTCGATGAAGCACTAGCGAAGCTTCCTTATTTGGACGTCGCGGGCGGCGAATTGGCTTTTGTAGTCCTGACGACAAGAACTCGAATTTCTCAAGCTCGCAGGCGCGCTGAAGAATATAATGCCTGCCTGCGCGGCGAAAACGTTGCCGATAGTGGTGTTACTGGCGCACCCTTAGAGCCTGACGAGAAAGTCCTGCAGGACCTTCGACGGCAGTTTCGACGGCTCGCCGACTTGGTTGGGAAGGACGTGAACCGTCTGCAATCTTATTTCCCAGGCATTGAAAAGCTGATCCCCATCGACTTTTGACCGCGCATTTCAACGATCTCTGAGGGGCAAATCCGGGCGCGCCCGGAGGGTCCGCCGCCTCCCCAACTCGCTAGGTGACTCCGGCCTGGGACATGAACCTGCCTGTGCCCCCTAATACTGTCCGTTCGCCTGGTGGGGGCAGGCACGAGTGCATCTCCCCAGCGAATGGTCTCGTAAGTTCGCAGGAGTGATAATTACCGGCATAAAATGGCCGTTTACAGATAATTTTCGGTCATCATCGCCACATCCCGCCCCCGCGAACGCCCTATCCTGCCGCCGTACCTTTTCGGAGCGCGGCGCATGCTGGTTGTCGATCAAAAGTCCCTGTCGCCCGCCGTGATCTCGCCGGTGCGCCCGGCCCTGGAAGGCGTCACCGCCTACAAGGCCGGCATGACGCTCGCCGAGGCCGGCCGCCTGGCCGGTCGCGCCGACCTGTCCAAGCTGGCCAGCAACGAGAACCTGCTGGGCTGCAGCCCCAGGGTGGCCGACGCCGTGCAGGCCGCCCTGGCCAGCCCCGAGATCTATCCCGACCCCTATTGCGAGACCCTGCGCGGCGCGATCGGCGCGCGGCTGGCGGTCGATCCGGCCCGGATCGTCATGACCCCGGGCTCCGAAGCCCTGATCGATTACCTGTTCCGCGCCGTGCTGCACCCGGGCGACAGCATCCTGCTCAGCTCGCCGACCTTCCCGGCCTATGAGATCTTCGGCCGCTGCGCCGAGGCGACCTTCATCGACGTGCCGCGCCTGGGCAATTTCGATCTCGATGTCGAGGCCTTCAAGGTCGAGGCGGCCAAGGGGCCCAAGCTGCTGGTGCTGTGCACCCCCAACAACCCGACCGGCAACGCGCTGAGCGGCGTCGATATCGGCGAGATCCTGGCCGTCACCCCGCGCTCGACCGTGGTCTTCGTCGACGAGGCCTATCGCGAGTATCACGAGGATTTCGACACCCTGGCCCTGCTGAAGGCCTGGGGCGGGACCTGGGTTTCGGGCCGCACCTTCTCCAAGGCCTACGGCCTGGCGGGCATGCGGGTGGGCTACGGCATCTGCTCGTCGGCCGAACTGGTTGGCTATCTGGATCGCATCCGCCCGCCGTTCAACGTCACCGCCATCAGCCAGGCCGCCGCCTTGGCCGCCTGGAACGACGTCGAACACCTGGAGCGCACCGTCGCGTTGACGATCGTCGAACGCGGCCGGGTTAAAGCCGTTCTGGACGCCATGGGCGTGGAGCGCACCGCCAGCGCCGCCAACTTCGTCTTCCTGCGCAGCCCGGCCGGCGCCGAAGCGACCGCCGCGCGTTTGTTGCGGGAAGGGCTGATCGTGCGGCCCACCCCGGTGCCCGGCGGCTGGGTCCGGATCACCATCGGCCGCCCCGCCGACAACGACCGCCTGATCGCCGCCCTGCCGGCCGCTCTCGCTCTCTGACTTCGGAGATCCCGACATGACCACCAACGCGCAGAACCCCCTGGGCCTCGACGGCTTCGCCTTCGTCGAGTTCACCAGCCCCGAGCCGGCCGCCATGAAGGCGCTGTTCGAGCAGCTTGGTTTTGTCCCGGCCTCGACCCATCCGACCAAGGCCGTGACCCGCTACAAGCAAGGTAGAATAAACCTGCTGGTCAATGACGAGCCGACCGGCCAGGTCGCCGAGTTCCGCGCCGCCCACGGTCCGTCGGCCAACGGCATGGCCTTCGGCGTCGAGAACGTCGAAGCCGCCTATGCCGAGGCCTTGAAGCGCGGGGCCGTGGCGGCCGATGCCAGCAAGACCGTGCTGGGCGAGGGCGCTCGGGTGCTGGAAGGCATCGGCGGCTCGATGCTGTACCTGGTCGAAGGGCCGGACGCGGTGTTCGCCAGCTGGACCCCGGTCCCCGGCGCGGCCGAGGCGGAAGCCGCCAACACCGTCGGCCTCGACCTGCTCGACCACCTGACCCACAACGTCAAGCGGGGCCAGATGCGCACCTGGTCGACCTTCTATCGCGAGGTCTTCGGCTTCGAGGAGCAGAAGTATTTCGACATCAAGGGCCAGGCCACGGGTCTGTTCAGCCAGGCGATGATCGCCCCCGACAAGGCCATCCGCATCCCTCTGAACGAGAGCCAGGACGACAAGAGCCAGATCGAGGAATTCATCCGCCAGTACAATGGCGAAGGCATCCAGCACCTGGCCCTGACCACGCCGGATATCTACGACACCGTCGAGAAGCTGCGCGCCCGGGGCGTCAAGCTGCAGGACACCATCGAGACCTATTACGAGCTGGTCGACAAGCGCGTACCGGGCCACGGCGAGAACCTCGAGCGGCTGCGCAAGAACCGCATCCTGCTGGACGGCAATGTGGGAGAGGAAGGCCTGCTGCTGCAGATCTTCACCGAGAACCTGTTCGGGCCGATCTTCTTCGAGATCATCCAGCGCAAGGGCAATGAAGGCTTCGGCAACGGCAACTTCCAGGCCCTGTTCGAGAGCATCGAACTGGACCAGATCCGCCGCGGCGTGATCACGGTCGAGGCCTAGGGGGCTTTCCAGCGAGGTGGCGGGATTTCGAACCCGCCCCCATACTCCACTCATCCCGGCGAAAGCCGGGACCCAAGCTGAGTTTCAGTTTGGCCAAGGATGATCGAACCGTCGCTGACCTCTCCCAAGCGCAGCTTGGATCCCGGCTTTTGCCGGGATGAGCGAAAGTGGGGGCTTTGTGAGAACCGCATGACCGACGCGCTCACCTACCAATCCGGCTTCGGCAACCACTTCTCCAGCGAGGCCGTGCCTGGCGCCCTGCCGGTCGGCCAGAATTCGCCGCAGACGGCGCCGTTCGGCCTCTACGCCGAGCAGCTGTCGGGCACGGCCTTCACCGCGCCGCGTCACGAGAACCGCCGCAGCTGGCTCTACCGCCTTCGGCCCAGCGCCGGACACGGCCCCTATGCGCCCTATGCCCAGGATCGCCTGAAGAGCGGTCCGTTCGACGCCGCCGCCCCGACGCCCAACCGCCTGCGCTGGGACCCGCTCGAAATCCCCGCCGAGCCGACCGACTTCGTCGACGGACTGGTGACGATCGGCGGCAACGGCGACGTGGCCACCCAGGCCGGCATGGCCGCGCACCTCTATCTGGCCAACCGCTCGATGATCGACCGGGTGTTCCAGAACGCCGACGGCGAGCTGCTGATCGTGCCGCAACTGGGCGATCTGCGCCTGGTCACCGAATTCGGCCGCCTGGACGTGGCGCCCGGCGAGATCGCGGTGATCCCCCGGGGCGTCCGCTTCCGCGTCGAGATCGCCGGCCTGGCGCGCGGCTATGTCTGCGAGAGCTATGGCGCGGCGTTCAAGCTGCCGGATCTGGGGCCCATCGGCTCGAACGGCCTGGCCAACAGCCGCGACTTCCTGGCCCCCGTCGCCGCCTTCGAGGACCTGGAGCGCCCCACCGAGGTGATCCAGAAGTTCCAGGGCGGCCTGTGGATGGGAACATGGAACCACAGCCCGCTGGATGTCGTCGCGTGGCATGGGAACCTGGCGCCCTACAAGTACGACCTGGCGCGGTTCAACACGATCAACACGGTCAGCTTCGACCATCCCGACCCGTCGATCTTCACCGTCCTGACCGCGCCCAGCGAGATCCCGGGCACGGCCAATGTCGACTTCGTGATCTTCCCGCCGCGCTGGATGGTGGCCGAGCACACCTTCCGCCCGCCGTGGTTCCACCGCAACGTGATGAGCGAGTTCATGGGGCTGGTGCACGGCGCCTATGACGCCAAGGCCGGCGGCTTCTCGCCCGGTGGGGCGTCCCTGCACAACATGATGAGCGACCACGGCCCCGACGTCGCCAGCCACAAGGCCGCGACCGAGGCGGATCTGAAGCCTCACAAGATCGACGGAACCATGGCCTTCATGTTCGAAAGCCGCTGGGTGATCCGCCCCACGAAATACGCGCTGGAGACTTCGGCGCTTCAGGCCGACTATGACGCGTGCTGGACGGGCTTTCCCAAAGCCAAACTGCCTTGAACAAGCAAGCCTGCCCTAACGAACAACGAAGCAAGAGGAAGCGCCCATGAAGCTCGCGTCTCTGAAGGGCGGCCGCGACGGCCGGCTGGTGGTCGTCTCCAACGACCTGGCCTGGTACACCGACGCCGGAACGATCGCGCCCACCCTGCAAGCCGCTCTCGACGACTGGGAGCGCTGCGAGCCGATGCTGAAGGCGCTGGCCAGGAGCGTCGAGGACAGCGGGGTGCCGCTGGAACGGTTCCACGAGCATGACGCCGCCAGTCCCTTGCCCCGCGCCTACCAGTGGGTCGACGGCTCGGCCTATGTGAACCACGTGCAACTGGTGCGGCAGGCCCGAGGGGTCGAAATGCCGGAAAGCTTCTGGACCGATCCGCTGATGTACCAAGGCGCGTCGGACGGCTTCCTGGGGCCGCGCGACACGATCCCGCTGAGCAATTCCGCCTGGGGCTGCGACCTGGAGGGCGAGGTGGCCGTGATCGTCGGCGATGTGCCGCTGGGCGCGACCCGCGAGGAGGCCCTGGCCGCCATTACCCTGGTCATGCTGTGCAACGACGTGTCCCTGCGCAACCTGATCCCGGCTGAACTGGCCAAGGGTTTCGGCTTCGTGCAGTCCAAGCCGGCCAGCGCCTTCTCGCCGGTCGCCGTCTCGGTCGACGCCCTGGGCGAGGCCTGGAAGGACGGCAAGCTGCACGGCGCGCTATTGGTCACCCTGAACGGCGAGGACTTCGGCAAGGCCGACGCCGGCGTCGACATGACCTTCGACTTCGGGACCCTGGTGGCCCACGCCGCCAAGACCCGCGCCCTGACGGCCGGCACCATCGTCGGCTCGGGCACGGTCAGCAACCGCGACGCCGACGGCGGGCCCGGCAAGCCGATCGCCAAGGGCGGTTTGGGCTACTCCTGCCTGGCCGAGCTGCGCACCGTCGAAACCCTCCTGGACGGCGCGGCCAACACGCCGTTCCTGATGGGCGAGGACACGGTCCGCATCGAGATGCGGGACGCCAAGGGGCATTCGATCTTCGGCGCCATCGAGCAGACGGTCGAGCGCATTTGAGCGAAGACTTCTCGGTCGGGCGGGTCTGGACGACGCCAGCCGGGGTGACGCTGGGCCCGCTGGACCAGATCGCCGATCCCGGGGCGCGGAACTACGTGCTGCGGATCGGCGACAAGCGCTTCCACGGTTTCGTGGTGCGGCGGGGCGAGGCGGCGTTCGGCTATGTCGATCGCTGTCCGCACGCCGGCCTGCCGCTGGCCCAGGTGCTGGATGAGTACCTGACGCAGGACGGCGCCCTGATCGCCTGTTCCTGGCACGGGGCGTTGTTCGAGCCGCAGACCGGCGCCGGCGTCGGCGGGCCGTGCGTCGGGGCGCGGCTGTCGCCCTGGCCGGTAAGGGTCGAGGACGGGCGGATCGTCACGGCCTGAGCGCTCTGGCCATGTTCGCCTGCACGGAAACTCCACGGGCCGTCCGCCGCCCGTGGAAACCGCCGCCACGATGCGGCGACCGCGCCGCCCTAGATCTGTCCGGGCAGAGCAGGGAGCCGACCGATGCCTTTCGACCAGATCCAGGTGCGCGACTACGCCGTGGTGATCCATGCCGGCAACGACGAATGGACCTGGCAGGTGATGGATTTCGACGCTCGCGTCGCCGCCCAGGGCGAGGCGCCCGATCGGGAGAGCGCTTGGCGCAGCGGCATGTTCGCGGCGGGGGCGGTCGGGGCCTTCGCGCGGATCGGTCGTCGCGGTTAGCGGCCTACAGGCAAAAGAAAGGCCGCCTTCCACAGGAGGAGAAGACGGCCGAAGTCGCATAGGAGGAAACGCCCAGAAGGGCTGAATTCTTTATAGCCTAAAGCGCGGCTAATGACAACGTTGTCACTGGAGTTTTTTCAGGCAGCGCTGAAAACCCATGTTTCCTTGAGCCGGCGATCTTGGCGCGGACGACGCGCACCGCCAAGTTTGGCCTGTCCGAGAGGGAGCCGCCCGTGAGTTTGACCCTGCGCCTCGCCGTTCCCGAGGATTTGCCCGCCCTGCGCGACCTGATGAACGCGTCGATCGGCGAACTTCTCAAGCCCTTCCTGAAGGCCGATGAGGTGGCGGCGTCGTTCGACGTGATGGGGCTGGACAGCCAGCTGATCGTCGACGGCACCTATTTCGTCGTGGAAGAGGATGGCGCCCTGGCCGGCTGCGGCGGTTGGAGCCGGCGGGCCACGCTGTTCGGCGGCGACCATTCGGCGGGACGCGACGCGGCGTTGCTGGATCCGGCTCGCGACGCGGCCAGGGTGCGGGCGATGTACACCCACCCCGATCACGTCCGCAAAGGCGTCGGGCGGCTGATCCTGGAAGCCTGCGAGGCCGCGGCGGCGGGCGAGGGGTTCACGCGCTGCGAGCTGGCCGGGACCATGGCGGGGGAGCCGCTGTATCGCGCCTGCGGGTATCACGAGATCGAGCGGTTCACCGCGCCGACCGCCAGCGGGGTCGAGGTGCCGCTGGTGCGGATGGGCAAGGCCCTGCCCCAGTCTGTTGCTCGATAGGGGGCCGTTCCCCAATAGGAAAAGGGCGGGTCCGAAGACCCGCCCTTCCTTACGCTACCGACGCGACTAACTTGGTCCGATTAACGGAACAGGCTGAGGATCGAACCGGTCGACTGGTTGGCGATGGAGAGCGCCTGGATGCCCAGCTGCTGCTTGGTTTGCAGCGACTGGAGCTTGGCGCTTTCCTTGGCCAGGTCGGCGTCGACCAGGTTGCCCACGCCGGCGTCGAGGCTGTCTTGCAGCTTGCCGACGAAGGTCAGGTGGGTGTCCAGGCCGGTCGAGCTGGTGCCCAGCGAGGCCAGCTTGTTGGTCGCCGTGCCCAGGGCCTTGCTGACCGTGTCGATCATGGTCTTGGCCGTGGCGGCGGTGGTGAACGTCGTCGTGGCGGCCATGCCCAGGCCGGCCAGCGAGATCGTCTTGGCGGCGACGGTGAACTGCGAGCCGTCCGAGTTGGCCAGGAAGGCCAGCTTGGTGGTCGAACCGTCGGCGATCGAGACGCCGTTGAACTTGGCGTTGGTGACGGCCTTGGTGATCTGGTCGCGCAGGCTGTTGAAGTCAGACTTCAGGGCGTTGAACGAGGCGGTGTTCAGCGAGGTGTCGGAAGCGGCCAGGGCCTTTTCCTTCATCTTGCCCAGCAGGTCGGTGACGGTGTCGCCGGCGGCCAGGGCCACGTCGATGGTCGACTGGCCGCGTTGCAGCGAGTCCTTCACGGAGTTCAGCGAGCCGGCGGTCGAGGATTGGACCTTGGCTGTCGCCCAGATCGCGCCGTTGTCCTTGGCGCTGCCGATCTTCTTGCCGGTGTTGATGCGCTGCTGGGTAACGTTCAGTTCGCTGTTGGTGGCGTTCAGGCTCTGCAGGGCGATCATCGCGCCCGAGTTCGTGTTGATGCTATTGAGGCCCATGGTCGTAGTTCCTATTCAAGGTAACCGACGTCGTTTTGACTGCCGGGAGCGTTTTGCTCGCCGTCAAGATGGTCGAGTTGGGTTTATCAGCTGTGAATAGGGAAATATTGGCCCGGCAAAAACCGCGCACTAGGCAGAAAACGCAGCGCTAATATTTGAAACCTTAGATGGGTGTGTCGATTCGTCACATTGTCTCAAGATTTCTTGTTGGGTTGAGACTTCGCCTTGATTTCATTCGTTCGGCTGCCGCCTCTGGTTGTTTCAGGGTGCGGCGAAACGTCCGGGGAGCGCGGTTCAGGCGCACAGCCGCTGCGGCGCCACGTCGCGGTCGTCGGCGTCGAAAAGGTCGAAGGCCTCCTCCCAAGCCGCCTGCCGCGAGGCGCGCAGGGCCGCGTCGTCGATGATCCGGACGATCTGATCCTCGCGATCGTTCCACACCAAGCCGATGTCGGCGGCGCGCGCCGCGTCACGGCCGAGCAGCAGAATGATGTCGGCCCGCAGCACCCGTTCGGGGCTCAACCGCATCAGGGTGCGCCCGCCGCCGAGGTCGCGATGGATGTCGGCGAAGTCGAGCACGGCCGAGATCATCGCGGCGTTGACCGGCGCGGCGTGCCAGTCCTGAGCGAGAAGGCGGGGCTGGGCGAGAAGACGGTTCATGACGGACTCCAGATCGGGCTTCCGCCCGGCGGGTTTCTTCAGTCTCCCTTTTGCGGGTGTGCTGCGTCAAAAACGGTCGTATAGAGTTCCGTCATGCGACACGACAAGGCGACCCGACTGCTGGACCTGGCCCGGATGCTGGCCGGATCGTCCGAGGGCATGACCCTGGACGAGATGGCCCGCGCCATGGACGTCGGCCGGCGCACGGCCGAACGGATGCGCGACGCGGTCTGGGCCGCCTTCCCGCAGATGGAGGCGATCGACGATCCGCCGACCAAGCGTTTCCGCATTCCCTCCGGCCTGGACAGCCTGTTCCAGACCCCGACCGCCGAGGAACTGGCGGCCCTGCGCACCGCGGCCGACAGCTACGCCGCCGGCGGGGCCGAGGGGCGGGCCGCGGCGCTCTACGCCTTGGAACGCAAGCTGCTGTCGGCCCTGCGCGGCGCGGCCCGCCGCAAGGTCGCGCCGGACGTCGAGGCCTTGGTCCAGGCCGAGACGATCGCGATCCATCCCGGCCCTCGTCCGTTCGAGAGCGAGCAGGTGCTGACCGCCATCCGCAACGCCGTGAAAGGGCTGCAGGCCCTGTCGTTCCGTTACGAGGGCGGCAGCGCGCCCGGCCGGACCCGCAGGGTGACGCCCCTGGGCATCCTGTTCGGCCACAGCAACTATCTGGTGGCGACGGAGGGGAAGGATCCTCGACCGCGCACCTTCCGGCTGGATCGGATGCAGGCGGTGACGGTGCTGGACGAACCCGCGCCGCCGCCGGAGGACTTCTCGCTGCAGGCCTTCGCCGACGAGAGCTTCGGCATCTATCACGGCGAGATCGAGGACGTGGTCCTGCGCGTCGCCGCCGCCCGCGCCGACGACGCCCTGCGCTGGCGCTTCCATCCCAACCAGACCGTGACCCAGGAGGCGGACGGCTCGGTGACCGTGGCGTTCCGGGCCAGCGGCATGCTGGAACTATCGTGGCACCTGTTCACCTGGGGCGACGCGGTGCAGATCGTCTCGCCGCCGGGCTTGCGCAAGATGATGGTCGAGGAACTGCGGACGGCGCTGGCCGCGCACGACGGCTGACCTCGCCGAGCGCCGAACCTAGGGCTCCTCGACGAAGGCGCGGACGACCTCGGCGAAGGTCGTGGGACGTTCGACGTACAGGAAATGGCCGCTGGCGGGCAGGACCACCTTGCGGGCGTTGGGGATCAGCGTCTCCAGCGCCGTGGCCTGGTCCTGCACGTCCTTGATGTCGACCTCGCCGACCAGGATCAGGGTCGGCGCGCGGATCTCCCCCAGGCGGGGCTTGGCGACCGCCGGTGAGCGTTCGCGCGCGCCCGCGCCCAGGTTGCCGGGATTGGCCTTGAGCCAGGCCACCACCCGCGCGCGCTCGGCGTCGGCGGTCTTGGTCAGGATGTACGGATCGCGCACCGCGCCCTCCAGGTCGCCCATCTTCACCTTGGCCACCAGCTTCAGGCTTCGGGCGATGAAGCCGAACGAGACGTCGAAGCCGCTGACCCAGGGACCGATCAGCACCAGGCGATCGACGGCCTCGGGGTGCGCCAGGGCGTAGTCGACCGCGATTCCGCTACCCGAGGACGAGCCGACCAGGGTGGCGTGGTCGAACCCGACCGCCTTCATCAACGCCTCGAGATCCTCGACCGGCGCGTAGTTGGCCTTGGCCGGCGTGGAGGCGCCGTAGCCGCGTCGATCGTAGCGCGCCACCCGGAAGCGCTCGCACAGGATCAGCCAGGCGTCGTCGAAGGCCGCCGAATGCAGAATGCCGTCATGCAGCAGGACGATCGCCTTGCGATCATCGTGGGGGCCGGAGCCGCAGGTTTCGTAGGCCAGCTCGCCGCCGTCGATCTCCAGCACCCCGCGCGTCGAGGTCTGGGCGGCCGCCACGCCGCTGGAAAGCAGCAGGCAGCCGGCCGCGATCGCCCAGGCGGGCGTTGAAAACAGTCGCATCGATGTCTCCTGGGAAAGCGCCGTCAGGCGCGCTTGAGCGTGTCCTGCTCGTGGTCGTGGGGCAGTTGGTCGGTTCCGCCGTCGGGCGCGTATTCGAGGATGTCGCCCGGCTGGCAGTTCAGATAGGCGCAGATCGCCTCGAGGGTTTCGAACTTCATGCCCTTCACCTTGCCGGACTTCAGCAGCGAGAGATTGGCTTCGGTGATGCCGATGGCGCGGGCCAGCACGTTGGAGCGCACCTTGCGCCGGGCCAGCATGACGTCGAGACGCAGGATGATCGGCATCAGACGAACGCCTCGCGGTCTTCCTCGATCTCGCGTCCCACCTGCATGACCTGGCCGATCACCAGGACCAGCAGGCCCAGCACGAACGCCTGGACGCTGGCCATGTGGGCCCAGTTCTTGTCGATCTCGTAGCCGGTGGCGCTGAGAAACAGGTGACAGACGAAGGGCGACAGGGCGTAGGCGCACAGCCACAGACCGATCCGGCTGAACGTGCGGCCATTCTCGGGTGCGAACACCCGGCCCCTGGCGTAGAGGCGAAACAGCGACCGCAGGCTCCAGAACAGCATGATGATCGGCGTGGCCCGCACGATGCCGACCAGGCAGTAGATCAGCCGATGGTGCAGGGGCAGCGAGCCGAAGGCGACCGAGTTGGGCGGGCCCTCGCCGATGTAGCAGTTGTCGGGGCCGATCCGGACCAACTCGCCCTTGTAGAAGACCATGGTGATCAGGGCGGCGACCAGGATGGCGCACGACAGGGTCAGCAAGCCCGAAAACAGCCAGACCAGGGCGCGACTGCCCAGGCGCACGCGGCGCTGGGCGGACGTCTCCGGCGGCGGCGAGGTTTCGGCGCGCGGCTTCAGTTTGACGACGGTGTTCATGGCGTCCTCCCGTGACGCCAAGGTCGTTCCGAAATTTCTTTCTGTCAAACGATAATATTTTAGCCTTGGGCGGCGACCAGCTTTAGCAGCATCAGCTCCCTGGCCCTGGGCGACGAGGCCCGCCGCTTGGGCAACTGGCTGGTCTCGAAGGCCTGCAGCACCTTGGGGTGGATGTAGGCGGCGCGGCAGACGGCGGGGGTGTTGCCCAGCAGGCCGGCCACCGCCTTGACGCAGGTGTTGAGCGTGCGCTTGGCCTCGGTCTGGGTCTCCGGCCTGGGGCTGAGGCTCAGGGCATCCAGCGCGGCCAGAGAGCCGTACCAGGTGCGGAAGTCCTTGGCCGAGAAGTCGTCGCCGCAGGTGGCCCGGATGTAGTCGTTGACGTCGCTGCTCTCGATCGCCCGCCGCTGGCCGTCGTCGTCGAGATACTGGAACAGCCGCTGGCCGCGCAGTTCCTGGCAGGCGGCGACGATCCGGGCCAGGCGGCGGTCGCGGAAGCCCGTCTTGTGCATCTTGCCGCTCTTGCCCTTGAACTCGAACACCGCGCCGCCGCCCGCCAGCTTCAGGTGGCGCTTCTGCATGGTGGTCAGGCCAAAGCTCTTGTTGGTCTTGGCGTATTCGTCGTTGCCGACCCGGATCAGGGTCAGTTCCAGCAGGCTGACCACGGCGGCCAGCACTTTCTCGCGCGGCAGGCCGCGACGCGACAGGTCGCGCTCGACCCGCTTGCGCAGACGGGGCAGGGCGCGGCCGAAGGCGGACATTCGATCGTACTTGCGCGCGTCGCGGTCGGCGCGCCAGTCGGGGTGGTAGCGATACTGCTTGCGGTTCTTCTGGTCGCGGCCGATCGCCTGGATGTGGCCGTTCGGATCGGGGCAAATCCAGACGCTAGTCCAGGCCGGCGGAATGGCCAGGGTCTTGATCCGCGCGAGGGTCGCCTCGTCCTTCACGGTGCGGCCGTCTTCATCGACATAGGAAAAGGCCTTGCCGCGGGCGAGGCGGCGCAGGCCCTGCTCCTGGTCGTTGACATAGGCCAGCAGTGTGCGTTCGGCGGAGGTGGTCTCGAGCGTGTCGCGGGGCATGGTCATTGGTCTCCGCGTAGTTCCGAACCGCACTTCAGGGCGCGGCCGCCGTCGTCCTGGGTGACGAGATAGGCGGGCTCGCCTGAGCTGGCGTTACGAACGATCTTCTCGCCCTTGATCGTGCGCTGGACGCGGCGCTCGAAGCGCTCGGCGATCTCGCCATGGGCGGTGTGCGCGCCCCATTTCCAGGTGACCTTGTCGCCCTTCGAAAAATGCCCAGTCACGTGCACGCTCCCAACCTATTGTTTTGGCAACGTGATAGACGAAGCGCCGGTTCCGGGAGCGACGCGCCAGACATGAACTACCGACACGCCTTCCACGCCGGCAATTTCGCCGACCTGCAGAAGCACGCGATCCTTCTGGCGCTGCTGAAGGTCCTGACGGCCGACGAAACGCCGTTGTCGGTGATCGACACCCACGCCGGCGCGGGCGCCTACGACCTGGGCGGCGACATGGCCCAGCGCTCGGGCGAGGCGGCGGCCGGGATCGGTCGGCTCCTGGCGTCAAATGATGTCCCGGCGGTGTTCACATCCTTGGTCGCGGCCGTGAAAGCGCTGAACGGCGGCGGCGCGGGAACGCTCTATCCCGGCTCGCCGCTGCTGATCGCCCGGCATTTGCGGAAGACCGACCGCTACACGGCCTGCGAACTGCGACCCGATGATTTCGACAGCCTGCGCCGTACGCTCGCGCCCTACGCCTTCGCCCAGGCCGTCAAGGACGACGGCTACGCCACGGCCGTCGCGCGGGCAGGGAAGGGGGCCAAGAACGAGGCAAGGGCCTTCGTGCTGATCGACCCGCCGTTCGAGCGCAGCGACGACTACGCCCAGATCGTCGCCACGACCAAGGCCGTGCTGGCCAAGGACCGGAGCGCGGTGATCGCCGCCTGGATGCCGCTGAAGGACCTGGAAACCTTCGACGCCTTCATGCGGGCGATGGAAACCGTCACGAACGACGCGCTAGCTGCGGAGTTGCGCCTTCGCCCGCTGACGGACCCGATGAAGATGAACGGCTGCGCGATGGTCATGGTCGGGGCGCCCAAGTCCACCGAGGGGGCGATCGCCGAGATCACGACCTGGCTGGCCGACAATCTGGGCGACGCCGGGGCCAAGGCGCGGATCTGGCGCGCGTGACGACGGCGGCGGCTCCCAGTTTCCGGGAAGCGTTCTGGGTCTGGCTCAAGGTCGGCTGCCTGGGCTTTGGGGGGCCAGCCGGGCAGATCGCCCTGCTGCATCGTGAAGTCGTCGAGCGGCGACGCTGGATCGACGAGGAGCGCTTCGCCCACGCCCTGAGCTTCTGCATGCTGCTGCCGGGGCCCGAGGCCCAGCAACTGGCGACCTGGCTGGGGTGGCGTCTGCACGGCGTGCGCGGCGGGATCGCGGCTGGACTGCTGTTCGTCCTGCCGGGCCTGGCGGTGATGTTGGGGCTGTCGGCGCTGTACGTGACGCATGGCCGCTCGGCCTGGGCGGGGCCGGCCCTGCTGGGACTGAAGGCGGCGGTGGTCGCCCTGGTGCTGCAGGCCCTGATCCGCATGGGCGGCCGGGCGATCAAGGGTGTGGCCGGCTGGTGGGCCGCCGGCCTGGCCTTCGCGGCCCTGACCTTCACCGTGCTGCCGTTTCCGCTGATCATCCTCGCGGCCGGCGCGGTCGGCTGGGCGCTGGGCGGCGGGACGATGGTGGCCGCCACGCCCGAGACGGACCAGCGGCCCGCCTGGCGCACGGCCCTGGTCTGCCTGGCCGTCTGGCTGGCGCCGGTTCTGCTGGCCCTGGCCGTCGCGCCGGGCTCGACCCTGGCCCGGATGGGCGGGGTGTTCAGCCTGCTGGCGGTGGTCAGCTTCGGCGGCGCCTATGCCGCCCTGGCCTATGTGGGACAGGCGGCCAGCGCCTTCGGCTGGCTGGCGCCGGGCCAGATGCTGGACGGGCTGGGCCTGGCCGAGACCACCCCGGGGCCGCTGGTGCTGGTGCTGGTCTTCGTCGGTTTCGTCGGGGCCTATCAGAGCGCGCCGCCGGAGTTGGCCTGGATCGCCGCCCTGGCCGGGGGGCTGATGGCCGCCTGGTGCACCTTCGCGCCCTCGTTCCTGTGGATCTTCGCCGGCGGACCGTTCTTCGAGCGCCTGAGGTCCCGCCCTCGGCCCGCCCGCGCCCTGGCCCTGGTTTCGGCCGCCGCCGTCGGGGTGATCGCCAATCTGGCGGTGTGGTTCACGGTCCATCTGCTGTTTCGCGTGGGCGAGGTTCACGCCTGGGGACCGCTGCGGGCGGAACTGCCGGACCCGGCGAGCCTCAACCTGCCGGCGGCGGGCCTGACGGTCCTGGCCTGCGGTCTGGTCTTCGCCCTGCGCGCGCCGATCCTGGCGGTGGTGGGGGTCATGGTCGTCGCGGGTCTGGCCTTGGGCGCGATCGGCCTGATTTGAGTCCCGCGCGCGATTTTACGCGTTCGCCCGTTCGAAAACCATGTTATGCTGCACTGCAACAAAACGGTTGTTGGAGCTCGGCCATGACCCTGTCGTTCCTTCCCGAAATGCCCAAGATCGATCCCGAAAAGGGTCCGAACCTGATGGCCGGCGCGGCTTCGCCGCTATGGTTGATGTTCGGCGGCGCGGCCATGGCCGGCGCGACCTGGTGGTGGTGGTCCGCCCGCTGGCGCGAGGCCGTCAATGTCGAGGCCCTGATGGCGCCCGCCCTGGCCAAGACCGCGCCCGAGTTCGAGCCCGTGGCGCCCGTGGAACTGGCCTCCCAATTCGTCATCGATCCGGTCACCGAGGCTCCGATCCTCGCGCCGGTCGCGCTGGAAACGCCCGAGCCGGTCGCCGCCGCCGCGGAGGCCGTGACCGAGACCGTCGCGGAGGCCGCGCAGGAGACGCTCGACACCGCCGAGACCATGGCCACCGAGACGGTCGAAACCGTCAAGGCCAGCGCCGAACCGGTGGTCGAGGCCGCGGTCGAAACCGCCAAGTCCGTCGGCGACGACCTGACCCTGCTGGTCGGCATCGGCCCCAAGCTGGCCGCGTCCCTGGCCGACCTGGGCGTCACCCGGTTTTCGGAGATCGCCGCCTGGGGGCCGGAACAACTGGCCGACTTCGACGCCAAGCTCAGCCTCAAGGGCCGCGCCGAGCGGGACGCCTGGGTGGCTCAGGCCAAGCGGTTGGCGGGCGCCTAGCTCAGAGGACGACGGCGGTCCCGGAAACCGAAACCATCATCATCGAGCCTTGGGGGCCGACGGTGTTGTAGTCGAGATCGACGGCCAGGATCGCGTTGGCGCCCAGCTTCTCGGCTTCCTTGACCAGGTTCTTCAGGGCGTCCTCGCGGGCCCGGGCCAGAACCCGCTCGTAGGACTTGGAGTGGCCGCCGATGAAGTCGCGGATGGCGGCCATCAGGTCGAGCACCACGTTCGCGCCAAGGATCGACTGGGCGTAGATCGCGCCCTTGTAGTCCTGGACCGGCCGGCCTTCGATGAAGGGGGTGGTCGAGATCAGCATCGACAGGTCCTCGTCCGCCGCGTTGGGCCCTCGCCGGTTTGGCGCCGCGCCGTTAACTTAAGCACAAACGAGCGTCTTCGCGAGAGGCTCCCTCGGAGCGCGAGCGATTAGGCGGCCGCTTTCGCCTGACGCGCGAAACTGCGCTGTGGCCACTTCCTGCGCGCCCAGGGTTAAGGCAGATTGCAGCCCAGTCGTTGCCTGGGGGCCGCCGGTGATCTTCGCCAAGTCGCATCTGGATCTGCACAACATTCGCAACAACGTCGAGCGGGTGAAGAAGCTGTCCGATAACGTGGTCGGCGTCGGGCCTCTGGGCGTGGGGCTGGACGGCCTCCTGACCTGGATCCCCGGGGCGGGCGAGTTGTACAGCCTGGGCGCGGGCGGCCTGATCGTGATCGACGCCGTGCGAGCCCGCGCCGCGCCGATGATCGTGATCCAGATCACGGCCATCATCCTGATCGACACCGTGGCCGGCGCCGTACCGGGTCTCGGCAATGTCGCCGACATGCTGTTCACCGGCCACAAATGGTCGGCCGACATGCTGACCAAGCACATGGACGACACGATCTATTTCGAGGGCACGCGCAAGGAGGTGCAGGGCACGGCCGAGTACCGCGACCTGCTGGAGCGCATCCGGGCCGGCAAGGAAAAGCGCCGGGTCGTGTTCCTGGGCTGACACAACCAAGTGGGCGGAGGCGCGTTGAGCTGACATGACCGAACGCACCGCTCACACCGTCGAGGGCTACGTCGTCGACGAAGGACACTCCAGCCGCCGCCAGAAGGCGCATCAGGCCTGGCGTCACGCCGAGACGATCAAGCGGCTCTCCGACCGGCTGATCGGCATTGGTCCGTTCGGCATCGGTCTGGACGGGGTCCTGGCCTGGGTGCCGGGCGTGGGTCTGGCCTATGGCCTGGGGGCCGGCGGGATCCTGCTCTACCACGCCATGCAGGCGGGGGCCTCGGGGCCGACCCTGGCGCGGATGGCCGCCTATCTGGCCGCCGACAACCTGTCCGACACCGTGCCGGTGCTGGGCTGGGCGGTCGACACCCTGTTCCCGGGCCACCTGATGGCCGCCAAGGCCCTGCAGAAGGACATCGAGTCCCGGCACGGCCTGCCCGACGACATCGACGCCAAGACGCGGAAGAAGAAGCGGGTGAAGACGGGGCGGCGGTAGGCGTTCAGGCCATGGAGGCTTCGCGCGGCTC
>Ga0101941_1000681_pt1 | contig 45515 bp, 47 predicted proteins | sample DewCreD2012metaG_3_FD_75242 | JGI IMG/M metagenome (GOLD analysis project Ga0101941, IMG submission 75242) | Hot spring sediment bacterial and archeal communities from British Columbia, Canada, to study Microbial Dark Matter (Phase II) - Dewar... ... | reverse complement strand
CTCGCCACCGAGTACGTCTGGGCCCAGCGCCTGCTCAAGATGGCCAAGGACAAGGCCGGGCAGGCCAGGGACGCGGTGCTCCGGCGGAAGAACGGGCCGGCCCAGCCCGGACCCGAGGAGGGCGGCCCCAGCCCCGCGGAACCCGCCCCGGGGCAGGAGCGACCGCCCGGCCCGCCCGTCTCCTGAGGGAGGCCCAGCCATGGCGAGGCTGGAGGGCTACCGCTTCGGCCGGGTCGTGGTGGACGGGCAGGAGCACGTCCGGGACCTCATCGTGCTTCCCGGCCGGGTGGTCGCGAACTGGTGGCGCAAGGACGGCCACGCCCTCGTCCCGGAGGATCTCGCCGAGGTCCTCGAGGAGCTCCCCGAGCGCCTGGTGATCGGCACCGGCGCGGCGGGTCGCATGCGACCGGACCCCGCCGTGCTGCGGCTCCTGCGCGAGCGCGGGGTGGAGGTCGAGGTCCTCCCCACCGAGCAGGCCGTCCGCCGCTACGGCGAGCTCGACCCCGCGCGCACCGCGGCCGCCCTGCACCTCACCTGCTGACGCTGGCTCAGGAGCGGGGCCCTACGCGACGTGCAGTAGTCGGTTCGCCGGACTTGCCTCTCTCTCTCTTCTGCATCCTCAAGCTGCATGTGCTCAAAGGCTGGCCGCCTGCGCGGATCCGGTGAGAGGGGTTCACGATGAAGATATCGAGGCAGACGAGGCGCTTCACAGCTGCAAGGCCCGCGCGTATCTTCGCCGCCCTAACGGTCTCCTTGAGCCTGATGTCCGTCTTGCTGACGCCGGCGCGTGGGTCGAACGTGCTGGGGCACACGGCTGGCGGCAATTCAACCGTGGTCTTCAACCAGGACACCCTGACCGACAGGATCCACGACGCGTTCCACTTCGTTATCGACAGGAGCATCGAGCCCACCGACATCACCGCGGACCTGTGGCACGACCCTGACGCCGTGAAGGAGGTCAACATCAATGACGCCGACTATGGGGAGACGTCCTGGTACGGGAAGTGGACCTGCATAGAGTGGGCGAGCCCCACCGTCTGCGACAAAGGGCGGGTGAAGATCAACCTCTATTACGGACCATACTCCGATACCGAGGCCCGCTCGCTTGTGTGTGAAGAGGTAGGGCACGCCGTCGGGCTCGCCCATCGCCCTTCGACAGCGCCATCGCGCATGAGCCAACAGTGGCATGAGACTAAGCTCGATGACCATGACAAGAACCACCTCAACGCCCTCTACTAGCCGCGCAGGATGTCACGGATCGTCGTGCGAGCGGCATCACTACGTGAAGAGGTTGACAGGAGGTGCCGTTGTGGCGGCAATATCACGTGCCACGACGACTAGGCTCTGCTGGCCGACGGGCGCCGTTGTGGTGGCCCTCACGTCGCTGTTGATCGGCCTGGTTTCTTGTACACGGACCGATGCAACGCATCAGACCGAGCGCCGCTCGCCCTTGGGTGTGGATGGTGGGAGTGCGCCCGCTCGCCAGGAGCGCCCACGGGTCGTTAGTCGGGAGGTCTATGACTTCGACTCGCTGGCGAACATGGTCGCCACCAGCGACGCCGTTGTGATCGGCACGACGTTCTGGGCCGGACCGGGTCGAACCATCGGGGAAGGCGGAGATGCTCTGACCTTCACCGAGGTACATGTCCAGGTTGATGAAGTCCTCTACGGCAGTGTCGTTCCGGGGGAGCAGCTGGTCATCGAGATCGACGAACCGACGGAATACGAGTCCGGCCGATGGCTCTCGAAGGGAGTGCGGTCGATCGTGTTCCTGTACCGCAAGGCAGACCCGACCGCGATCCCGGTCTATTCGCCTTTGAACAGACAGTCGGTCTTCTTGGTCGTCGATGGTGACGTCCAGGCGACCATCGAGGATCCTCTCACGGCGGCGGTCGCCGAGCTCTCAGTTCCGGCCCTGCGAGGGGAGGTGGCGACGATCGTCCGGCTGATCGAGTTGGGCAAGGTGACACCCGAGGACCCGTCGCTCTGATGACTCATCGCGACAGGCCGCGGGTCAGACCGCCCGATCGATGGCCCCGCGCTCAGCACGGCGACGCCGGGAACCCCTCGGGCGGGGCGAGGTCGCTCGGGCCCTCGTAGGCGGCCCGGGGGCGGATCAGGCGGTTGTCGGCCCGCTGCTCGAGCACGTGGGCCGCGATTCCGGCGATCCGAGCGCACAGGAAGATCGGCGTCATGAGCTCGACCGGGATGCCGATCAGGTGCAGGAGCAGGCCGATCGGCAGGTCGGCGTTGGGGTGCAGGCCCTTCTCGCGCGCCATGGTCTCGACGACCACGTCGTAGCAGCGGACCATCTCGGCCGCGTCGGGGTCGCGCGCGGCGAAGGCCTCGAGGTCCTCGCGCAGCAGCACCGCCCGCGGGTCGGGCCGGTGCATGTACACGCGATGGCCGAAGCCCATGATGCGCTCGCGTCGGGCGAGGCGCTCGAGCACGTAGGCCTCTGCCGCGCGCTCGCCGCCCGCCAGGCGGATCTGCACGAACATGCGGGCCGCGGCCTCGTTGGCCCCGCCGTGCAGCGGCCCCTTGAGCGCGGCGGCCGCCGCGACGACCGCCGCGTAGGGGTCCGCGAGAGTCGAGGCCGCCACGCGCGCCGCGAACGTCGAGGCCGCGAGCTCGTGCTCGCTGTAGCAAGTGAGGATCCGGTCGAAGACCGCGACGACCTCGGGCTCGCGCGGCCGGCCCTGGATCATCCACAGGAACGAGCCGGCGAAGCCGAGGCCGGGGTTCGGCTCGAGCACCGGTTCGCCCCGCAGCGCCCGGTAGCTCGCGGCGGTGAGCGCCGGCGCCTTGGCGAGGATCCGCATCAGCGTCCGCTCGGCCGCCTCGACGGAGGGGTCCTCGAGCACCTGCGGGTCCTCGTAGCCCGCGAGCAGCGAGAGCCCGGTGCGCTGCGCGTCCATCGGGTGCGTGTCGCGCGGTAGGCTCCGGAGCACGTCGACGACCCCGTCGGGCAAGCCGGCGAGGTCGGCGAGCTGGCGGCAGAAGGCGCTCTGCTCGTCCGGGCTCGGCAGGTGGCCGCGGACGAGCAGGTGCGTGACGTCGGGGTAGCGCACCGTGCGGGCGAGCTCGATGAGGTCGTAGCCGCGCACGACGATCCGCTCGCGCTCGAGGTCCAGGGTCGAGATCTCGGTGCGCGCGACGACCACGTCCTGCAGGCCGGGGCGGACCTCCTCGCTCATCCTCCCTCCCGCCCGGGGCCCCGGGCGAGTCCGCGGTCGAGCTCGGCGTAGCCCTCGTAGTCGATGAGCTCGTACAGCTCGGCGCGCGTGAGCATCCGGTCGAGCCACGCCGCCTGGGTGCCCTCGCGCAGCAGGTCCCGGTAGAAGGCGCGGACCTGGAGCGCGGCCACGCGGGCCGCCGAGACGGGGAAGATCACCAGCCGGTAGCCGAGGGCCGAGAGGCGCGCCGTATCCAGCATCGGGCTCTTGCCGAACTCGGTCATGTTGGCGAGCAGCGGCCCCGGCACCGCCCGCGCGTACGCCGCGAACTCCTCCTCGCTCTCGAGGGCCTCGGGGAAGATCACGTCGGCGCCGGCCTCCAGGTAGGCGAGCCCGCGGCGGACGGCCTCGTCGAAGCCGTGGGTCGCGCGCGCATCGGTGCGGGCGATCACGACGAGGTGCTGCCGGGCGCGGGCGGCGGCGGCGACCTTCTCGGCGAAGGCCTCGAGCTCGAGCACCTGCTTGCCCTCGAGGTGCCCGCAGCGCTTCGGGTCCACCTGGTCCTCGATCTGGATCGCGGCGCACCGGGCGCCCTCTAGCTCGCGGACCGTGCGCATGACCATGAGCGCGCTGCCGAAGCCGGTGTCGGCGTCGACGATGAGCGGCAGGCGCGTGACCCGCACGATCTGGCGGGCCGCGCGGGCGAGCTCGTCGAGCGTGACGAGCCCGATGTCGGGCATGCCCATCGAGGCCGAGAAGGCCGCGCCCGAGAGGTACAGCGCCTCAGCCCCCGCCTCCTTGGCGAGCAGCGCGGAGAGGCCGTTGAACACGCCGGGGACCGTGAGGGTGCGGCCCTCCTCGAGCAGGGCGCGGAGGCGCTGGGCGGGGTGCTCGCCCGGGTCGGGGGTGAGCCACGTCATCCGCGGAGCGCCTCCAGGAGGGGCTCGACCGATACGTCCCCCTCGCCGAGCGCCCAGACGGCCCGCTCGACCGCCTCGGCGCGCTCGCGGCTGAAGCGGCCGGTGACGTTCGCGCGGTACTTGGCCACGAGCTCCTCGTCGGTCATCGGGTTCCTCGCGTGGCCCCGAGGGTACGTCACCTCCCGCACGAGCGTGCGCCCGTCCGCGGTGGTCACGGTGATGCGGTTAGGGATGCCCTCGGGGTACCCCGCGGTGAGGGCCTCGTCGAGCTCGACCGTCGTGCGCCGCTGCAGCAGCTCGAGCGTGTCGGGGCGGCGGATCCGCTCGAGGTCGAAGGTCCGCTCCGTGATCTCGCCGTCCTGCAGCGCCGCGCAGACGATGTACTGGATCGAGTGGTCGGCGGTCTCGCGCGTGCGCGGGTCCCACTTCTCGGGATCCTTGGCGATGATCTCGTAGGCCGCGCGGAACGTGTCGATCCGCACGCTCGCGATCCCGGCCCCGGCGAGTTCGGCGTGCAGCTGCAGGGCCGCGTCGACCGCGCTCTGCGCGTGGTACTCGACCGGCCAGAGCTTCACGTAGGTGTCGGCGATGCGCTCGGGCGGGGCGAGCGCGGCGAGCCCCTCGAGCGGGGCGGGGTCGAGCGGCTCGCCCCCGAGGACCCGGGCGACGAGCCCCATCTCGCCCTCGAACGGGCGGAAGGGGCCCGTCATGCCGGCCTCGGCGAGGAGGGCCGTGGTGACGCCGAGCCGGCCGGCATGGGCCGCCGCCGCGCCCTTCCACATCGAGAGCTCGCCGGCGCGCGTCTCGCGCAGCGCGACGTGGGCGACCACGGCGAGCGCGATCCCGTGGCGGATGCGTTCGGCGTCCAGCCCGAGCAGGCGCCCGGCCGCCGCCGCCGTCGCGATGCCGATGACGTTCACGTGGTCGAAGCCGTGCGCGCGGAAGCTCGTCGCGTCGCACAGGCGCACGCCGAGCTCGTAGGCGATGGCGATCGCCGTGAGGAGGTCTCGGGCCGGAAGGCCGCGGTCCTCGGCGAGCGCGAGGAGGGGTGCGATCGTGTCCGAGGGGTGGAGCGGCTCGCGCGACAGGTAGGTGTCGTTGAAGTCCAGGCACCGGACGGCGACGCCGTTCGCGAACCCGGCCCCCTCCAGGCTCGCCCGCTCCGGCGCACCCCAGATGCTGACGCCGCCGGGCAGGCGCTCGGCGTAGCGGCGGGCGGCGGTCGGCGCGGGCTCGTCGAGGCCGGCGATCGCCACGCCGATCGAGTCGAGCACGCGGCGCCGGACCTCATGCTCGGTGCGCGGCGGCAGGCCCTCGTGGGCGGCCGCGTGGGCGTAGGCGGCGAGGAGCTCCAGGATGCGGTCGGTCGTCCCGGCCGGGTCCATGCGGGCCCGTATCCTACGGCTCATCGCCGCCCGCGCCGACCTGGAGAGGGACGAGATGAGGCACGGGGCGTGAGGAGGACCGGGGTAGGCCGGCGATCCGATGCGCATCCCGCAGCGGTTGCGCGCCCGGTCACTCGACGGCTCCGGACCGTCTCGCCACACTTCGCCGCGCCGGAGCTGGACGATCCCGGAGGGTCGCGATGGAGGGACGGAGCCAGAGCGGGGAGGTCCGCCCGACCGTCTTCGTGCGGCGGGCGAGCGGGCTCGTGCGCGGGCTCGGTCTGCTCGAGGCGTTCGTCCCGAACCACGGGTGACCGGTGCGAGCTTCTCGCTGACGCTCGTGTTCATGATCTCCCAGGGGACGTGGGCCTACCTCGGGGGAGATCTCTCCCTACGCCCAGCTCCTCACGATGGTGCCCGTGCTCCTCGGGATCCCTCGGGCGAGGGTGATAGCTCCCCGTGGGTGCTCAGTCCCGCGGGAGGAGGTAGGCCCGCTCCGGCCTCCAGGTGGCCCAGGCCCGGTCGCCAGGGCCGAGGGCCGGCGCCTCGACAGCGGGGGCGAGGACCACGAGCTCGGGTCCCGACCCCTCGACGGCCGTCTGGAACCGGACCTCCGGGCCCTGGAAGGTCCGGTCGAGCACGCGGACCGGGAGCCCGCAGCCGGGGGACGGCTCCTCGGCGACGAGCCGGAGGTGCTCGGGGCGGAGCATGAGGAGGGCGTCCGCACCCGCCCGGCACCCGGGGGCGTGGGCCCCGGCCCGCAGCCGCCGGCCGTCGAGCTCCGCGGCGGCCTCCGACCCGAGCCCCGCCACCCGGCACGGCAGGAGGTTCGCGCTCCCGATGAAGCCCGCGACGAACGCGGTGGCGGGGCGCTCGTAGACCTCCTCGGGGGGGCCGAGGTGCTCGATCCGGCCCGCGTTCATCACCGCGACCCGGTCGGACATCGTGAGCGCCTCGCCCTGGTCGTGGGTCACGTACACGAAGCTGATCCCGACCTCCCGCTGGATCCGCTTCAGCTCGAACTGCATCTCCTGGCGGAGCTTGAGGTCGAGGGCCCCGAGGGGCTCGTCGAGCAGGAGCACCCGGGGCCGGTTGGCGAGGGCCCGCGCCAGCGCGACCCGCTGCTGCTGGCCGCCGGAGAGCTCCCGGGGGTAGCGGTCGGCGAACGCCTCCATCCTGACCGTGGCGAGCGCCTCCCGCACGATCCGATCGACCTCGCCCCGGGCGAGGAGGCGGCGGCGTTCCTTCCGCCTGGGCCCGAACGCCACGTTCTCCCGGACCGTCATGTGCGGGAACAGCGCGTAGGACTGGAACACCATGTTCGTGTCGCGGCGGTGCGGGGGGAGGACCGAGGCGTCGCGGCCGTCGATCAGCACCCGGCCGGCGTCGGGCCGTTCGAAGCCCGCCAGGATCCGGAGGGTGGTGGTCTTGCCGCACCCCGAGGGGCCGAGGAGCGAGAAGAACTCCCCCTGGGCGATGGAGAACGACACGCGGTCGACGGCCACGACCTCCCCGAAGCGCTTGGTGACCTCGACGACCTCGACGACCGGCTCGAGCCCGCCCGCCGGGGCCGCGCCCTCGACCGACCGCGTCGTCCCCTCGGCGCGCCGCCCCACCGCCGGCCCCCTCAGCCCCGCACCGCCTCGATCCGCGAGAGGCGGGACAGGCGGTAGCTCACGGCGGCCAGGACCCCCGAGAGCAGGAGGAGGAGGAAGCTCATCGCCGAGCCCACGCCCCAGTTCCCCACCTCGAGGATCTGCTCCTGGATCACGTTGCCGATCATGTAGCCCGAGGTGCCGCCGACCAGGGCGGGGGTGGCGAACTCCGCGAACAACGGGATGTAGACGAGGATCAGCGAGACGAAGATCCCGGGGGCGGCGAGCGGCAGGAGGATCCTGCGGAGCACGGTGCCGAACCCCGCACCGAGGTCCCGCGCGGCCTCGAGGACGTTCGGATCGATCGCCTTCATCGAGGCGTAGATCGGGATCGCCACGTAGGGGACCCAGCTCACCGAGAGCACGATCACCACCGCCACGCTCGAGAACAGCAGCGCGTCGATCGGGCGGTCGATCACCCCCAGCGCCAGGAGGGCGGAGTTCACGAGCCCGTTCCGGCCGAGGAGCATCCGCCAGGAGTAGATCCGGATCAGCGGGTTGAGCTCGTCGGAGAGGACCAGGGCGAGCAGGAGCGGCAGCTCGAGCCGCCCCACCCGGAACGCCAGCACGTACCCGAGCGGGATCGAGAGCGCGAGCATCGCGAGCATCGCGACGGTCGCGATCGCCCCGGTGCGGGCGAGGATCCGGAGGTACAGCGGGTCCCGGAGGATCGCGCCGTAGTTGTCGAGGGTGAACCCCCCGCTCCCGGCGATCGACATCCGGAGGAAGCTCATCAGGAGGAGGATGGCGATGGGCCCGACGAACAGCAGCGCGAGGACGCCCACGGGCGCGGCGAGGAACCCCGCCGCCCGCGCCCCCGCGCCGCGCCCCGGAGCCGCCCGCGCCCTCACCGCTGGATCAGCTCCGGGATCGCCTCCGGGACCTGGGCCGCCCGGCGGGCGCCGGGCCGCCCGCGCACGATCCGCCACGCCGCGTACACGGCGAGGACCTGGACCGCCGACACGAGGGTCGAGATCGCGTTCACCACCGGCAGGTTCTGCGCGTGGCGGAGCGTCGAGAACACCCAGATGGGGAACGTGAGCTCGAACCCCGCGGTGAAGAAGCTGATCTCGAAGTTGTTGAAGGACCAGCTGAAGGCGAAGATCGCGGCGGCGGCGAGCGCCGGGGCGAGCTGGGGGAAGACGACGAGGCGGAGCACCTCCCATGGGCTCGCCCCGAGGTCCAGCCCGGCCTCCTCCAGGGCAGGGTCGAAGCGCACGAGGCGCGCCGAGACGATCGCCGCGACGAGCGGGAAGGTGGACACCACGTGCATCGCTCCCACGGTCCGGAGCGAGAGCGGGACGTGGAGGCGGTTGAAGAACAGGAGCGCGCCGACCCCGATCAGGAGCCAGGGCACGACGAGGGGGGCCGCCACGAGCCCGGCGACCGCCCCGCGGGCCCGGAACCGGAAGCGGGTCACGCCGAACGCGGCGAGCGTGCCGAGGACGAGCGAGACCGGCGTGATCGCCGCGGCGACCCCGAGCGAGTTCCGGAGGGACTCCCGCACCAGGGGGTTCCCGAGCGCCTCCCCGAACCAGCGGAGCGTGAAGCCCCGGAAGGGGAGCGCGATGATGATCGAGTCGTTGAAGGCGAAGACCACGAGGATCGCGAGCGGGCCGTAGAGGAGGAGGAGGACCGCGGCGAGGAACGCCCCCCGGAGGAGCGCCGCCAGGGCGTCGCGGAGCCGGGCGTCGGCCGCCGCCGCCTGGGCCCGCGCGGCGAGGCGGGAGCTCAGGCCGCCTTGAACGTCCGCCACGCTTCGAGCCACAGGTCGTAGTTCCCCGGGATCCGGAGGGGGATGGCCCGCTGGAGCTGCTCGGGGTGCTCCAGGCCGATCCGGCGGATCAGGTCCTCCTCGAGGAGCTCGAGGGTCCGCCGGTTCGAGACCAGGTAGTGGTACTCCTCGGCGAAGAAGCGCTGCACCTCGGGGCTCGTCTGGTGGTTCAGCAGCGCGTAGGCGGCGTCCAGGTTCTCGGCGTGCGCCCCCAGGCCGTAGCCGCACACCCAGGTGAGCTGGCCTTCCTCGGCGAAGGCGAACTCCGCGGGGATCCCCTCCTCCGCCATCGCGAGCTCGTAGTCGGGGTAGCCGAAGCCGGCCACGATCTCCCCGCCCCGGTACAGGTTGAGGAAGTCCGAGTCCCCCTTGTAGAGGGTGCGGATCTGGGGCTTGTGGTCGATCAGGAACCGACCGACCCGTTCCACGTCTGCCGCCGTGAGCGTCCACGGGTCCTCGTAGCCGAGGGCCAGGGCGGCGACGGCCATCGTGGTGGCCGCCGTGTCCTCGAACGTCACGGCGTCCGCGAGCGCGGGGTCGGTGAAGAGCTGGAGGTAGGACCTCACGCCCCCCGGCACCTCCTCGGGGTCGTACACGATCCCCGAGGTCCCGGCCTGTTCGGGGACGAGCCACACCCGCCCGTCCACGGTCACCCCGTCGAGCTCGCGGAGCGCGGGGAACAGGAGTTCCCAGTCGACGATCCGCGACGGGTCGATCGGCTGGATCAGTCCGAGCTGGATCATCCGGCGGGTGTCCTCCACGCAGATCTCCACGACGTCGGCCCGGAACCCGCCCCGGAGCTTGGCGATCTCCTCGTCGCCGCTCGAGAACGCCGCGTAGCGCACCTCGAGCTCGGGGTGGGCGGCCTCGAACGCCCCCATCACCTCGGGGCGCTGGGAGTCCTCGTAGGCGAAGAACGTGAGCTCGCCCGCGAGCTCGGCGGGCCCGGTGGGCGAGGACGGCGCGGGCGGCGCCCCGCGGGCGCAGGCGGCGAGGACGAGCGCCCCGAGCACGAGGGCGGTCGCCCGCCGACCACCCACGAACGCCCGGCGCCCATGAGCGCGCGCCGCGCCCGTCACGCCCCCTTCACGACGCGCCAGACCTCCTGCCACCGCTCGTAGTTCTCCGGGATCACGTACGGGATCGCCCGCTGGAGCTGCTCGGGGTGCTCGAGCCCGATCGCGTCGACGAGCTTCTCCGGGAGCACGTCGAGCGTGTCCTGGTTCGAGACGAGGTAGTTGAACTCCTTCGCCTGGTAGGACTGGACCTCGGGCTGCGCGTAGTGGTTGATCAGCGCGTAGGCGGCGTCGAGGTTCTCGGCGTGGGCGCCGATCCCGTACCCGCAGACCCAGGTGAGTTGGCCCTCGCGGGCGAGGGAGAACTCCACCGGCTCGCCGTCCTTCTGCAGCAGGTTCGCGATCCCCGGGTACCCGGGGGCGGCCGCCACGATCTCCCCCAGCTTGAACAGGTTCATCACGTCCGCGTCGCCCTTGAAGAACGTCCGGACCCACGGCTTGTGCTCGACGAGGAAGTCCTGCACGCGCTGGAGCGCGGCGTCGTCGAGGTGGAGGGGGTCCTCGTAGCCGAGGGCCATGGCCGCGATCGCGATCGTGGTGAGGGCGTCGTCGCCCAGGGCGATCCGCCCCCGGAACCGATCCTCGAAGAGCTCCGCGTAGGAGGAGATCCCCCCAGGGACGGCGCTCGCGTCGTAGAGGATCCCGGTGGTGCCCCCGACCATCGGCACCACGTAGAGCTTCCCCTGGTACATCACCCCGTCCATCTGCTTGATCGCGGGGAACATCCGATCCCAGGCCTCGATCCGCGCCGGGTCGACCGGCTGGAGGAGCCCGAGCTGCACCATCCGGGGCGTGTCCTCGATGCACACGTTCACGACGTCCGCCCGGAACCCCGCGCGGAGCTTCGCGATCGCGTCGTCTCCGCTCGAGAACGCGGAGGTCCGGACCTCGAGGTGTGGGTTCGCGCGTTCGAACGGCCCGAGGAGCGGCTCGGCGAACGCGTCCTCGTAAGCGAAGAACGTCACGGTCCCCGTGAGCTCGGTGGGCGAGGCCGCCGGGGTCCCGCCCCCCGTCGCCGTCCCGCCTGGGGCGCACCCCGCCGCGAGGAGCCCGGCGGTCGCGACAGCGGCGATCGCCTCTCGCATCTTCCCCATCGGATCAGACCTCCTCCCTCGCTCGGTCCCCGGGTCGGCCGGCCCCGGCGTCCGCCGCCCTCGGCCATCCGCGGACGAGCTCCGCCAGGACGCGACCGACGGTCACGACCTCCCGCACGTCGACCCACTCGTCGGGGCGGTGGGCGGCCCGCAGGTGCCCGGGCCCGTAGATCACGGCGTCGGCCCCCGCCAGCTCCACGAAGCTGTGGGCATCGGTCCAGCTCGGCATGCCCCCGAGCGGCGGTTGGACCCCGGTCACGGCCCGGGCCGCGGCGCGGAGGGCGCGGACGAGCCGCACGTCGGTCCCGACCTCGAAGGGGGCCGCTCCCTCGATCGGCTCGACCTCCCCGCCGTGGCGGGCGGCCAGCTCCCGGAGCTGCCGGAAGGCCTCCTCGGGGAGGGCGGGGGGCGAGAGCCGGACGTCGACCCGCACCTCGGCCCGTTCGGGGATCGCGTAGATCGGTCCGCCCGCCCGGAGCTCCTCGACGCTCGCGACGCTCCGTCCGAGGAGCGGGTGGGCGGGGGCGCCGGCGAGGGGGAGCGCGGGGAGGTCCACGACGAACCGGGCGGCGCGGACCGCCGCGTTGTCGCCCTCCTCGATCAGGGACCCGTGCACGCCCCGTCCACGGAACCGCACCCAGGCCTCCGCGTACCCCGCCTCCGCCGTGCAGACCGCGCCGCCCGTCCCCTCCAGGGCGACCGCGGCCCGGGGCCGGAGCGCCTCGGCCACGGCGCGCGAGCCCCGCCCGCCCCATTCCTCGTCCACGGTGAAGGCCACGGCCACGCTCTCGGGGAGGTCGTCCTCCCCGAGGAGCCGGAGGAGGACGAGGAGCGCGGCCACCCCGCCCTTGTCGTCCTGCGCGCCGAGGCCCTGGACCCTCGGGCCGTCCACCCGGGCCACCGGCTCCCAGTCCCAGGTCGGGCGGATCGTGTCGACGTGGGCCACGAGGACGAGCTCGGGCGAGCCGGGGCCTACGACGAGGTTCCACCCCGCCTCCCCGGCCTCCACCCGCCGAGGGGTCCGCCCCAGGCCCTCGAGCCGATCCTCGAGGTGCTCGAGGATCGCCCCCTCCTCGCCGTGGGGCGAGGGGATCTCGATCAGGCGGGCCAGCTCGTCCCGGGCCCAGCGGGTGAGCTCGTCCACCGCTACGCGGCCTCCGTCACCTCGGCGATCGCCTCCTCGAGGATGGTTCCGGCCGTCCGGAGCATCTCCTCCGGCATGGTGAGCGCCGGCTGCCAGCGGACGAGCCACATCCCCTCGTCGTAGATGTCCGCCAGCCCGCGGCGGAGGCAGGCCGCGTGGACCCGCCGGGCGGTCTCCACGGCCGGCGCCTTCGTCGCGCGGTCCTCCACGAACTCCACCGCGATGTAGAGCCCCTTGATCCGGACGTCGCCCACCGCCTCGTAGCGCTCGGGGAGCGGCTCGAGCAGCTCGCGGGCGACGGCCTCCAGCCGGCGGGCCCGCTCGAGGAGGCCCTCCCGCTCGATCACCCGGATCCCCTCCAGGGCCGCCACGCAGGCCGGCGGCGTCCACGCGAAGGTCCCTCCGGCGTAGGCGTGGAGGTCGCCCATCGCGGCCTCCGAGCCGAGGGTCGCGCCGATCGGCATCACGCCCCCCGAGAGGCCCTTGGCGAGGCACATCAGGTCGGGCTGGATCCCCCAGTGCTCGACGGCGAACATCGCCCCGGTCCGTCCGAAGCCCGTCTGGACCTCGTCGGTGCAGAGGAGCCACCCGTGCTCCCGGCACAGCTCGCCGAGGGCCGCCCAGAAGGGTTCCGGGGGGATCAGCACGCCGGCCTCGCCGGCGATGGGCTCGATGATGACGCCCGCGATCCGGTCGGGCGGGGTGAGGTACCGCAGGACCTGCTCGCGGACGTAGTCCACCACGCAGACCCCGTCGCAGGCCGCGGGGTCCCGGTGGAACGGGCAGCGGTAGGGGTGCGGGTAGGGGACGTGGAGGTAGCCGCCGACCGACTCCCGGACGAACCGGCTCCCCTCGGGCTCCTGGGAGCCGAGCGCGAGGGCCGCCTGGGTCTCCCCGTGGTACTGGCCGAGGAAGCTGAGGATGAGCGGCCTCCCGGTCCGGATCCGCATGAACTTGATGGCGGTCTCCACCGACTCCGTCCCCGAGATCTCCGGGACCACCCGGGTGAGGGAGGCCGGGGAGATCTCCACGAGCTTCTCGGCCAGGGCCACGGCGGGCTCGGAGCAGATGTAGTCGGTGATCTCCACCCCGAAGTCGCGGAGGCTCGCCACCGTGGGCTCCACCACGTCGGGGTGGCAGGCCCCGACGTTGGTCGAGCCCCAGCCGGTGACCATGTCGATGTAGCGGTTCCCGTCGACGTCCTCGAGGACCGAGCCCCGCTTGCGAGCCAGGACGAACGGCATGCCCTGGTACCCGAGCCCGCCCCAGAGGAGGCGGCGGGCCCGCTCCAGCAGGGCCCGGGAGCGCGGCCCGGGCGGCGGCGCGACGACCGACGGCGCGTCCAGGTGGACCTCGCGGAGGACCTCTCCCACGGCACGCACGCTACCCGACGGAACCGGGAGACGCAAGGCAAGGAGGCGGACGGATCGCGTTACTCGAACGCCTGAGATCTAACGCGGTCAGTAACCCCGCGGGCCGAGCCCTCGCGCCGGCGCAAGCGCGAAGCTGCTGTAACGGTAGGAGTCCTTGGCCACCCGGAGGATCGTGAACACCTCGACCTGGTCCACGCCCGGGGCCGAGCGTACGTGCTCGGAGAGGAGCCGGAGCAGGTGCTCGTGGTCGACGAACACCACCTCGATCAAGAGGTCGAAGGAGCCGGTGCAGATCGCGATGTAGTCGATCTCGGGGACCCGGCGGAGCGCCTCGACCGTCTCGTCGATCCTCCCCCGGACGCGGATCCCCATCTCCGCGAGCTGGAGCCCGAGCTGGAGGGGATCGGCGGCGGCCACGATCTGGACGAGCCCACGCCGGACCAGGCGCTCCACCCGGTGGCGCACCGTGGCCTCGGCGAGCCCGAGGTCCCGGGCGATCGCCGCGTAGGGCCTCCTCCCGTCCTGCTGGAGCTGGTCCAGGATCCGCAGGTCCGTCTGGTCGAGCAGGTTCCGCATCCTCCCCCTCCCGGCGTCCGCGGGCCCACGATATCCGACGCTCGTGGTCGCGGGCCCGAGCGGGGGGCAGGGCCGACGCCTCCCCCTCGAGCCCGCCTCACGGCCCGGGGACGGTGCCCCCTCCCGCGGGGCGGCCGGGATCCGGGGCCTCCCCGAACTCGCGGACGGCGGCGGCGAGGAACCGGTAGGTCCACTCCTCCGCGAGCTTCCGGGTCTCGGCGAAGACCACCGGCACCTGCGGGTAGCGGACCTGCAGGCGGGCGAGGAGCTCGGGGAGCCAGCCGGGGGAGACGTGCTCCACCTTGAACAGCTCCGAGTACCGCCCCTCGACCACGACGGCCGCGGCGGGGAGCGCCGCGAGCTCGCCCATCACGAACCCGAGCGACCCCTCCACGAGCCCCTTCGCGAGGTCGGGGAGGGATTTCCGCTCCACCGCGGCCACCGGCCCCTCGGCGGGGGCCGCGTAGTCGCCCGCCGTGAGCGCGCCCCGGCTCGTCTCCACCGGGCGCCCCGCGAACCGGTACGGGTAGCGCTCCCGCGTGTCCACGAGGACCGTGAACCGCTCGAGGTCCGAGGCCCGCCGGGAGGGGACCCGGACCGCGGGGCGGGCGCCGCGCGCGACCTTGGCCGTCTGCCAGAAGATCGCCGGGCGGGCGCGGACCTCGGTGAAGACGAACTGGGCCCGGTTGTTGCGCGGGCGGTCGAGGACGAGGTCGATGGCCGAGCCGCGCCGCCGGCACAGCCGCACCGGGACCTCCTCGAGCACCTCGGCGCCCCGCGGCCAGGCGTCGGCGGGGTGGCAGTAGACGCGGGACGAACGGGGCCAGGGCTCGCGGGCCTTGAGGACCAGGCCGCCCTCGATCGGGAGACGGAGCAGGAACGGCAGGGAGCTCGCGGGGTCGGGGTTCCGCGCCACCACGAACGTCGGGGTTCCGTCCACGGCCCCCTATGATGCCGCGTGCCGCGCGGGCCGGGCCTCGTGTTTGACATCTGATGCCGACCCATGGAGCATCTGGTGCGTGACCCGCACCACGCTCGATATCGACGAGGCCATCCTCCGGGAGCTCCGCCGGCTGGGACGGCGGGAGGGGAAGAGCCTGGGGCAGCTCGTCTCGGAGCTCCTCGCCTCCGCCCTCGCCCGGGAACGCGAGGAGGCACCGCCGGCGCTCCGTTGGACGGCGAAGCCGATGCGGGCCCGGGTGGACCTCGAGGACAAGGAGGCGGTGCGCCGAGCGCTCGAGGGCGGATGAGCGCGACCGTCGACGCGAACGTCCTCCTGTACGCCTCGGATCGGGCGAGCCGCTTCCACCGGCCCGCCAGCGCGCTGGTCCGGCGGCTCGCCCGCGGGCCGGAGCTCCTCTACCTGTTCTGGCCCACGCTGATGGCCTACCTCCGGATCGCCACGCACCCGGCGATCTTCGACTCGCCGCTCTCCCCGGAGGAGGCGATCGCCAACGTCGACGCGCTCCTCTCGCGCCCGAACGTCCAAGCGCCGGGGGAGGGCGAGCGGTTCTGGCGGCTGTTCCTCGGGGTCGCGGACGAGGCGCTCCCCAGGGGGAACCTGGTCCCGGACGCGCACCTCGTGGCGCTCATGCGGGAGAACGGCGTCCGGACGCTCTGGACCCACGACCGCGACTACCGGAGGTTCCGGGGGATCGAGGTCCGGGACCCGTTCGCGTAGGCACCACCCGGGGACCCCCTGGGTCGCGCGGCCGAGCGCCCCGCCTGGGAACATGTCCCCGTGCGCGAGGAGGTGCACGGCGGGGTCCGGGCGTCCTGGCTCGGTGCGGCGGCGGTGCTCGCCGCCGTCTCGATCTGGGGCGTGGTGAACGTCCTGATCAAGCTCTCCCCGCTCCCGGCCCTCACGTTCGGGGCGAACCGCCTGTGGATGGGGACCGCGCTGCTGCTCCTCCTCACGCTGGGGAGCGGCCGGCGGCTCACGTGGGCCATGGTTCGGGCCTCGGCCCCCGGCGGGGTGCTCCTGGGGCTGGAGATGGCCCTCTGGTTCTCGGCCGTGAAGCGGACCACGCTCGCCGACGCCGCGGTGATCTCGGCGCTCCAGCCGGCGCTCGTGCTGCTCGTGGCGGGGCCCTTGTTCGGGGAGCGGATCGGGGCCCGGGACGCGGCGTGGATGGGGGTCGCGATCGTGGGCGCGGTGCTGGTCTCGGTGGGCTCCTCGGGGACGCCCGCCTGGAGCCTCTCCGGGGACCTCCTCGCCGCGGCCTCGCTCCTCGCCTGGACCGGCTATTCCCTGGTCTCCAAGCGGGCCCGACGGACGGTCCCCCCGCTCCAGTACATGACGGCGGTGTTCGCGGTGGCGGCCCTCGTCGTGACCCCGCTCGCCGCGCTCTCGGGGCAGCCGCTCGTGGGCTTCGACCGGCGGGAACTCCTCCTCCTCGCGGTCTTCGTGGTCGGCGCCTCCGCGGGCCACGTACTGCTCTCGTGGGCCCACGCGTCGGTCGACGTGTCGGTCTCCTCGCTCCTCACGCTCCTCCAGCCGGTCGTGGCGGCCGTCGCGGCCCGGGCCTTCCTCGGGGAGCCGATCACACCGCTCGCCGCGGCGGGCGGGGCGGTCGTGATCGGCGCGCTCGCGGCGATCGCCCGCCGAGCGGCCCGGGTCGCGGAGCCCGAGGAGGTGCCCCCGGCCGAACCCCCGCTCTGAGTCAGGACCCCGGGGCATCGGTCCCCGGGCGGCCTCAACGGCCCCGGGTCTGAGGGCCGCCCTGGCGTCGGAGCCCGAGGCCCCACCGCCTCCTGGGCGGGGGCGGAACGGGGGGCGGGACCGCGCCCTCCGGGAGCGGGTCCACGGCGTAGGCGGCGAGGAGCCCCCGCTCCACCGGCGCGGGGTCGAGGAGCGAGTCGACGAGGGGCCCCGCGTGGCGGACGCAGAGCGAGATCAGTTCGCCGGTCGCGAGGAGGCTGCGCCAGCCCGTGGCGTGGAACAGGCCCCCGACCGCGCCCGGGCCGCCCTCGGCCAGGCAGCGGGCGCAGGCCAGGCGGAGCCGCTGGGGGTAGGCGTGCTCGGCCCGGTAGCCGCCCTCGTGCTCGATCACCCGGCCCCAGAGCGCGACGGTCCCCACCACCGCGGGGCGGGCCCGGGCCGCCCCCCGGAGCTGCCAGGGCTCCTTCCACGCGTAGATCCCGCAGACGCAGGAGGTCGCCGGCGCCGGGCCGTGGTCCACGTGGCGGAGGCAGTGGGCGTGGAAGGGCGAGCGGCGGGGCCAGGGGTCCTCGTCCTGGGTGAGCGAGCGGAGGACGTAGCCCTCGATCGTGGGCTGGAGGCGCCAGGCGCGCCAGCCGATCACCGGCTCGGCGACGAGCTCCGCGGCGAGCTCGGCGCGCCGGGCCTCGAGCAGCCAGGCCCACGTCGGCGACCGCACCGCGCCTCCCGCTCGATGGTACGCCCAACCGGGGTCGGCGGTCGCGGCTATATTCGCTGCCGTGGCACGGTCCGTCGGGCGGGGGAAGGCGTCGCGGGACGGCCGTTGCCCGGCGGCGGCCGCCCTCGAGGTCCTCGGGCGGAAGTGGACCGGGGAGATCCTCTGGGCCCTGCTGGACGGGCCGAGGCGGTTCACCGAGATCCTGGCACGGGTCCCCGGGCTCACCGACCGGGTCCTCTCGGCCCGGCTCAAGGAGCTCCAGCGGACCGGCATCGTCACCCGCCGCCAGTACGAGGAGATCCCCCCGCGGGTCGAGTACACCCTCACCCCGAGGGGGCGGGACCTGGCCCCGGCCCTCGAGGCGATGGCCCGCTGGAGCCGCCGCTGGGTCTCCCGGGCCGCCACCTGATCGCTCCCCTTACTTCCGGATGGTCGCTATCCTTGTGATAGCGCCCGCGGGGACGGCCCGCGGGGGAACGGAAAGGAGGGGGGATGAGCGACGCCGCCGGGATCGTGTTCCTCGTCGGCCGGGTCGTGTTCGCGCTGCCGTTCCTGATGTCGGCGATCGCGTTCCACCTCCGGCAGGGCGCGCAGGCCGAGGGCTACGCGAAGTCGGTCGGGTTCCCGTTCCCCAAGCTCGCGGGGTGGCCGGCCGGGGTGTGGCTGCTCGCGGGTGCCGGGTCGGTCGCGGCCGGGGTCTGGCCGGACCTGGGGTCCCTGATGATCGCCCTCTGGGCGATCCCCACCGTCATCTGGTTCCACCCCTTCTGGAAGATGGAGGGGGAGCAGCGGATGATGCAGCAGCTGCTCTTCGGCCGGAACGTGATGTTCCTCGGGGCTGGGCTCGCGCTGTTCGCGGTGTGGGCCGCGCTCGGTCCGGAGGCGCCCTTCACGCTGGTCGACCCGGTGATCCGGTTCTGAGGGACGCGGGGGCGGCCCGGGCGGGCCCGCGCGGTCTCACGCGCGGGCCCGCCCGGCTCCACGAAGGCGTCGGCGGCGGGCCGTAGGATCGGCCCGTGGACCCCGCGACCCTGGAACTCACGCCGGTCCAGCGGCGGACCCTGGAGCGGCTGCTGGGCGGCGGCCCTCGGACGTTCCCGGGGCACCTCGCCGACCGGCTCCGGTCACGGATCGAGCGGGCCCTGGAGGGGCTCGAGCTCCCCGCGCCCCTGTTCCTGGGGAAGGCGGCGCTCAACGACCGGGACCGGTGCGAGGGGACCTTCGCCGCGCGCCTGGCGGGGGAGGGGCCGCCGTTCGCCCACTCCCGGACCACCGCGCTCGGCGCGCTCCTCCACCGGGCGATCGAGGCCGACGTGGGCGCCCGCGAGGAGCACGACCCCCACGCGCTCTGCCTGCGCGCGGCCGAGCGGCTCGCGGAGGACGACCCGGGGTTCGCCGCGTACTGGCGGGAGCTGGACCGCCTCGAGCAGGACGAGCTCCTGGCCGAGGGCGTCCGGGGCCTCGCGCTGTTCCGCGGGACCTTCCCGCCGCTGCGGGAGCTCCGCCGGGAGCTCGCGCCGGTCTGCGAGCTGCCGGTGCGGGTGGAGCTCGCCGGCGGGGCCCTGGTCCTGGCGGGGAGGATCGACCTCGTGCTCGGCAGGCCCGAGCCGGCCCGGGCCACCAGGGTCGCGATCGACCTCAAGAGCGGCGGAGCCTACCCGGAGTACCCCGAGGACATGCGGTTCTACGCGCTCTTGCTCACGCTGCGGTTCGGCGTGCCCCCGGCGCGGGTCGCGAGCCTGTTCCTGGAGTCCGGCGAGTGGCAGGCCGAGGAGGTGGCCGACGGGGTGCTCGAGCACGCGGCCGACCGCGTCGTGGAGGCGGCCCGGACCGCCGCGGCCCTCGCCGCGGGAGCCCCGCCCGAGCTCCGCCCGGGCCCCTACTGCGGCTGGTGCCCCCGGGCGCCGGGCTGTCCGGCGCTCCGCGGAGTTACGTCGACGTAGGAAAGCGATGTATGCTCACCCCGTGAAACGGCTCCAGATCATGATCGACGAGGACCTGGACGCCGCCCTGGAGCGCCTGGCGCGGCAGGAGGGGACGTCCAAGGCCGCCCTGATCCGGAGGTTCGTGCGCGACCGGGTCCGCCCGCTCCCGCCGATCGAGGAGGATCCGCTGTGGCGGCTGGTCGAGGCCGCCGAGCGCGAACCGGTCCCGGAGGAGGTGCCGGAGCCCTCCATCGACGAGGTGGTCTACGAGTGGCCTTCGTCGACACCTCCTTCTGGGTAGCGCTCCGGCACGCGGGGGACCGGCACCACGCGGAGGCCCGCGAGCTGCTCCGCCGCCACGCCGAGGAGCCCCTGGTCACCTCGAACCACGTCCGCGGCGAGACCTGGACCTGGCTGCGGCGGCGGGCCGGCCACCGGGCGGCGGTCGGGTTCCTCGATGCCCTCGCCGCCTCGCCCCGGGTGCGGGTGGCGACCGTGGGGCCGGACCAGGAGGAGGCGGCCCTGGCCTGGCTCCGCGTCCACGACGAGCGCCCCTACTCGTTCGTCGACGCCACGAGCTTCGTCCTCATGCGGGCGATGCGCATCCGCGAGGCCCTCGCCTTCGACGGCGACTTCGCCGCCGGGTTCGTCGAGCTCCGTCCCTAGGGGTGTCCCCGCCCTCCGGGTCCCCGCGTCATCCGGTCGACCTGCCCCTCGATCCCCCTGGACGCGGTGCCGTGGGCCGGGGCTCGTCCCGGTGGTCGGGGTCGAGACAGGCCGCCGCGGCATCCAGGCCGTGGGCCGACATCGCGGCCACCCAGCGCCGCACGACCGCCCCGGGATCGTGCTGCCTCGCCCTGATGCGCCTCCCGCGCCCGGTCGACCCTACCCCTGCATCCCCTCGGTCGTCGCGCCGTTTGTCGGCGCCGGCGGGGCTGGCCTACCCTCGGGAGGCTCGCGCCCGGCGCGGCCCTCCGGGCACCCGTTCGGCTGATCGAGGAGGGGAGAGCGTGGGCAAGGACCTGTACGAGATCGGCGAGATCCCGCCCGTGGGGGAGGTCCCCCGGAGGATGCACGCGCAGCTCGTGCGGCCCGAGCGGTACGGCGAACCCGCCGAGGCGATCCAGGACGAGGTGATCGACGTCCCCGAGATCGGCCCCCACGAGGTCCTGGTCCTCGTGATGGCCGCCGGGGTGAACTTCAACAACGTCTGGGCCGCCCGGGGCGTGCCGGTGGACGTCACGAAGACCCAGGCCCGGTGGGGGGAGCCCACCGACTTCCACATCGTGGGCTCCGATGCCTCGGGGGTGGTCTACGCGGTCGGCTCGGAGGTGACGAACGTCGCGGTCGGCGACCACGTGGTGGTCCACGCCGCCCAGTGGGACCCCGACGATCCGTGGGTCCTCGCGGGGAAGGATCCCGGGCTCGCGGCGAGCTTCCGGGTCTGGGGCTACGACACCTGCTGGGGCTCGTTCGCCCAGTTCACCAAGGTCCAGGCCCACCAGTGCCTCCCGAAGGCCGAGCACCTCACCTGGGAGGAGGCGGCCGCGCCCACCCTCACCGGTGGCACCGCCTACCGGATGCTCCACGGCTGGCCGCCGCACACCGTCCAGGAGGGCGACGTGGTCCTGGTCTGGGGCGGCGCCGGGGGGCTCGGGTCGATGGCGATCCAGCTCGTGAAGCTGGCCGGGGGCCTGCCGGTGGCGGTGGTCTCCTCCGACGAGAAGGGGGAGTACTGCAAGAAGCTCGGCGCGGTCGGCTACGTGAACCGCCGGCGCTTCACCCACTGGGGGATCCCGCCCCGGTGGGACTCGCCAGGGTGGAAGGACTGGCTCGAGGGGGCCAAGGCCTTCGGGAAGGCCATCTGGGACGCGCTCGGCGAGCGACGGAGCCCCAAGATCGTCTTCGAGCACCCCGGCCAGGACACCATCCCGACCTCGATCTTCGTCTGCGACCGCGGCGGGATGGTCGTGATCTGCGCGGGCACCTCCGGCTACGACACGGTCGTGGACGTCCGCTACCTGTGGTACCTCCAGAAGCGCTACCAGGGCTCGCACCTGTTCAACGACGACCAGGCCCGGGCCTTCAACGACCTGGTCCGGGAGGGCAAGGTCGAGACCACGCTCGGCGCGGTGTACCGCTACGAGGAGACCGGCCGGGTCCACCAGCTGATGGGGGAGGGCAAGCTCCCCGAGGGGAACGTGGCGGTGCTGGTCTCGGCGCCCCGGCCGGGCCTGCGGGACCTGCCGGCGTAGGGGGCCGGGGTGCTGCCCTGGTCGCGGGACCTGATCGGCCGGCTCGACGAGCACGAGATCGAGAGCCAGGCGCTCCGCGGGAACCCCCTGGGCGACCCCCACGTGCGGCCGCTGTGGGTCTACGTCCCGCCGGGCTACGACGACGAGCCCGACCGACGCTACCCGAGCGTCTACGTGATCCAGGGCCTCACCGGCCAGCTCGACATGTGGCGGAACCGGAGCGCGTTCCGGCCCAACTACCCGGAGCTCGTGGACGAGCTCTTCGCCTCGGGAGGCGCGCCGCCCGCGCTCGTCGTGTTCGTCGACTGCTGGACGAGCCTGGGCGGCTCGCAGTTCCTCGACTCGCCCGGCACCGGCTCCTACCACACCTACCTCTGCGGCGAGGTGGTGCCGTGGGTGGACGCCCGCTACCGGACCCTGGCCGCGCCGGGCCACCGGGGGATCCAGGGGAAGTCGAGCGGCGGCTACGGGGCGATGGTGACCGCGATGCTCCGCCCGGACCTCTTCGGCGGCTTCGCGACCCACGCCGGCGACGCCCTGTTCGAGGTCTGCTACCTGCCCGGGTTCCCCGAGGCCGCCCGGGCCCTCCGCGACCACTACGGGGGCTCGTACGAACGGTTCTGGGAGGACTTCCGGAGCCGTCCGGCGATGTCGAAGGAGCACGACGCGGTGCTCCTGAACGCGTACTGCATGGCCGCGTGCTACTCGGCCGAGCCCGACGGCACGGTCCGGCTGCCGTTCGACCCGGCCACGGGACAGCTCCGGGAGGACGTGTGGCGGCGGTGGCTGGAGAAGGACCCCGTGCGGATGGTCCCGGCCCACGCCGAGGCCCTCCGCTCGATGCGCGCGATCTGGATCGACGCCGGCACCCGGGACGAGTGGTACCTCGACCTCGGGGCCGAGGCGTTCCGGCGGGCGCTCGAGGGGATCGGGGTGACCGACGTCCGCTTCGAGCTGTTCGACGCCGGCCACATGTCGATCGAGTACCGCTACCCGGAGAGCCTGCGCTACCTCGCCGAGCGCCTCGCGCCCTAGCCGACGGCCGCGTGGGAGGCGGTCCGACGGTCGTGCTCGGCGGACCGCGGGTCGAGCGGCCGCGCCGCTCAGCGGACCGAGAGCCCCAGCGCCCGCGCCGCCCGAGCCTGCGCCCGGTCCCGGGTCACGAGGACGACCTGCTCCTCGCCGGCCAGCGGGGGGCACTCCTCGAGCGCGACCGCGAGGTGGATCGCGTCGAGCGTGCGCAGGGCGTGGGCGACGACGAGCTCCCGGGCCCGCGGCAGGACCACCGCCGGCCGGAGCGCGAGGAGCGCGACCGGCCGACCCTCGGCGCAGTGGGCGTCGAAGATGGCGAGGAGCTCCCGCCACGGGCGGAGCCTCCCGGAGCGAGCCGCGGTCCGCACGGCCGAGGCCAGCTCCACCCGGGCCAGCTCGCTCGTCACCACCGGCTGGTCCCCCTCGAGCAGCGAGCGCCGGAGCGTCGGATGGTCGGGCTCGTCCGCGAGGTAGGCGCGCACGAGGGCGCTGGTGTCCGCGTAGAGGAGGCTCATCGGCCCCGTCGCTCGGCCTCGAGGGCCTCGCTCACGGTCCTGCCGGCCCCCCGGGTCGCCGCGACGACGTCGTCGAGCGAGGGCACCCGCGCGGGCCGGGGAAGACGCACCAGGAGCCCCGAGGCCCGGAGCCGGGCCTCGACCCGCGCCCGCGGCTCGTCGCCGCCCAGGGCGGCCCGCAGGATCTCGGCGACGAGGCTGTTCAGGGAGCGGCCCTCGGCGGCGGCCCGTTCCTTGAGCCGTCGATGGAGCGCGTCGTCGATCCTCGCGATCAGCTGCCGCACGCGCCCATGCTATCACTTCGCCATGCGAGCGCTATCAGCAGCCCGGCGGTCAGGGCTCCTGGACCAGCTCGACGAGGACGCCCTCCATCCCGGCGGGGTGCAGGAACGCGATCGTGGTCCCCCGCGAGCCGCGCCGGGGCGCCTCGTCGACCGGCCGGAAGCCGGCGGCCCGGAGCCGCTCGAGCTCCCGCGCCACGTCGGCGACCCGGTAGCCGACGTGGTGGACGCCCGGGCCCCGCCTCTCGAGGAACCGGCCGACCGGTGTGTCGGGCCCGAGCGCCCCGAGCAGCTGGACGTAGCCGTCGCCCAGGCGGAAGAGGACCTCCTCGACCCCCTGGTCCTCCACCCGCTCGCGGTGCACGGGCTCCGCCCCCAGGGCCCTGCGGTACCGCTCCACGGCGGCATCCAGGTCCGGGACGGCGATCCCCACGTGGTCGATCCGCTCGAACACCCCGCCTCAGGCCCCCTTCAGCGCTGGCTCAGTCCCCTCCAGCGCCGGCTGGAGCCGCCGCATCAGCTCCACCGCCCGGCTCACCTGGTAGTTGGGGAGCGTGAGGGCGGCGGCGATCGCCGCCACGGCCCGGGCCCGGAGATCGGCGGGGGAGACGGCGTCGGGGGTCGGCGTCGTCGCGTAGAACTCCACGAGGTCGAGGAACTGGGCCAGCGAGGGCACGAGCCCCCCGCGCTCGTACGCGTAGATGGTCTGGCGGGCGGCCGGGCAGCCCGGGGTGGCGGCGGCCCGCTCCACCGAGCGGTACCCCGCGGCCCGGCGCACGTCCCGCAGCAGGGCTCCCACCGCCCGCCGCTCCCGCTCGCCCACCTCCGCCAGCTTCTTCCGCGCCATCCCGGGGCGAACCTTAGCGGGTGCGAGCCCCTCCCGCCGAGCGCTCGCCCCGGCCGTGGGGCCGAGGGGACCCCCGTCGAACGGCCGATGTGGCGGATGGCCCCCCGGGGTAGGATGCGGCCGGGGAGGCGCGCCGTCCGGGGGAGGCGCCGGCGGCCGCGGGCTCGGAGGGACGCGTGGAGAAGGACAGGGCGACCGCGCTCGTCGGGGGGAGCGAGCTCCTGCGGGCCGGCCGGGCGGACGTTTTCCGGATCCGGGAGCGGACCCGCCGCCGGCGGGTGCTCCGGCTCGTGGTCGTCCTCGGTGCGATCGACGGGTACCTCTGGTACCGCTACGCGACGCAGAACCCGATCCGGCTGCCCTCGCTCCCGCCGGAGTTCGTCTGGTACCTGCCGATCCTGTTCCTGATCCTCGCGATCGGGCTCATGGCGCTGCTCCCGTTCTTCTCCGGGCGCTCGCCCCACCTCCTGGTCCGGCCCGAGCAGATCGACGTGGGCCTCTCCGAGGTCCGGGGGCTCGACGCCCAGGTCGACGAGGTGCTCCGGACCCTCGACGTGTTCCTGGGCTACGCGACGTTCCGGGAGGAGCTCGGCGGGAACCCCCGGCGCGGGGTGCTGTTCGAGGGCCCGCCCGGGACCGGCAAGACGTTCCTGGCCAAGGCCATGGCGAAGCAGGCCGGCGTGCCGTTCCTGTTCATCTCGGCCCCCGCCTTCCAGTCGATGTGGTTCGGGATGACCGCGGCCAGGATCCGCTCGTTCTTCCGGGCCCTGCGGAAGGCCGCGCGGAAGGAGGGCGGCGCGATCGGGTTCATCGAGGAGATCGACGCGATCGGGATGGACCGCGGGGCGCTCGCGGCGAGCCCCGCCGAGGACGGGCTCGGGCGCGCGGTGGCCAACACGGTGTCCGCGGGCACCGGCGGGATGGTGAACGAACTCCTGATCCAGATGCAGTCGTTCGACCAGCCGCCGCTCTGGGACCGGGTCCGGGGGCGGGTGGTGCAGTGGATCAACGCCTACCTCCCGGCCGACCGGCAGCTCCGGGTGGGCCGGCCCACCTACAACAACATCCTGCTGATCGCGGCCACCAACCGCGCCGACAACCTCGACCCGGCGCTCCTGCGCCCCGGGCGCTTCGACCGCCGCCTGTACTTCGACCTCCCGACGAAGCAGGGCCGCCGGGACCTGATCGACTTCTTCCTGGCGCGGAAGGCGCACGCCCCCGAGCTCGACGACCCCGCGGTCCGCGACCGCCTGGCCCACGACACGTTCGGCTACACCCCCGTGATGATCGAGCACCTCTTCGACGAGGCGCTCCTCGTGGCGCTCAAGGAGGGGCGCCGGGAGATGACCGCGGCCGACGTGTACGAGGCGAAGCTCACCGAGGAGCTCGGCTTCAAGCAGCCGGTGGTCTACACCGACGCCGACCGGGCGGCCGTCGCGACCCACGAGGCCGGCCACGCGACCGCCGCCTACTTCCTCGGACGGGGCCGGCGGCTCGAGGTCCTCTCGATCATCAAGCGGCGGCAGTCCCTCGGGCTCCTGGCCCACGGCGACGAGGAGGAGCGGTTCACGCGCAGCCGGAGCGAGCTCGAGGCCCAGATCGCGATCGCCCTCGGCGGCCTCGTCGCCGAGGAGCTGTTCCTCGGGGAGTCGGGGACCGGCCCGGCCTCGGACCTCGCGGCGGCCACCGACGTCGCGGCCAAGATGGTGGGGGCGTTCGGGATGGCCGGTTCGCTGATCTCCTACGAGGCGATGGCCGAGGGGCCGGTGGGGCGGCGGAACCTCGTGGCCCGGGTCCTGGCCGACGAGGCCGGCAAACGCGCGGTGGAGGACATCCTGGCCGCCCAGCGCGAGCGGGTCGCCGAGCTCCTCGAGGAGAACCGGGACGTCGTTGAGGCGCTCCGGGACGCGCTCCTCGAGCGGGACGAGCTCGTGGGGGACGAGATCCGCGTGGTGATCGAGAAGGCCCTGGCCGACCGGACCTGATCCCCCTCCGCGGGGCGCCCGGTCTCCCCCGGACGGGTGGACGTGGATCGAGAGGCCCACCGGGGGAGGTATCTGGACCGGTGGTTCGACCCCGACCTCCGCCGCTTCGAGATGTTCCTGCTCGCTCCCGGCGGCCGAGGGGGCGGCGGTGGCCCGGGCCATCGAGGAGGTGGCGAGGGAGGTCCCGGTGCTCCCGGGGGAGGAGGGGGCGGCCTTGCGCGACCGCCGCCGGGCCGACGCCCTGGTGGCCCTGGCCCGCTCCCGGCTCGCCCACGCCGGCGGCGTGGACCGGGCCACGGTGGTGGTCCACGCCCGCCGGGAGGCCCTCACCCGGGGGAGGCCCGGGGCGGAGCTCCAGGGAGGGCCGGTGCTCCACCCCGAGGTCGCCCGCCGTCCGGCCTGCACCTCCAGGATCGAGATCCTCTTCGAGGACGGCGATGGCCGCCTCCACGCCCGGGCCCTCCGCCGTCGCCCGCCGGACCGGATGATGCGGGAGCTCCGGCGCAGGGACCGGGGATGCGTGTTCCCCGGCTGCGGTCGCCGCGCCCACCTCGTGGTCCACCGCCTGAAGGCCTTCGGGCGGGGCGGGCCGACCACGCTCGAGAACCGCTGCCTGCTCTGCGCCTTCCACCACGTGCTGGTCCACGAGCTCGCCTGGGGCCTGCGGCGGATCCACGGCCGGTTCGTCTGGACCCGCCCGAACGGGATGCCCTACGAGCCCGGGCCGTCGCCACCCTGAGGCCGGCCCGCCCCGCCGCTTAGACTGCCAGCGTGGACCCGGGGGACGAGCTCGTCGACGTCGTGGACGAGGAGGACCGGGTCACGGGGGTCGTCACGCGGCGGGAGATGCGGGCCCGCCGGCTCCGCCACCGCTGCACCTACGTCCTCGTGATCGACGGGCGGGGCCGGCTCTACGTGCACCGCCGGACCGAGGGGAAGGACGTGTTCCCCGGGATGTACGACGCCACCGTGGGCGGGGTCGTGCTCCACGGCGAGTCCTACGACGAGGGCGCCCGCCGGGAGCTCGAGGAGGAGCTCGGCGTGCGCGCCGAACCGCGGTTCCTCTGGAAGCTCCGCTACGACGGGGAGGACGGGCCGGCCTGGGGGGCCGTCTACGAGGCGACCTGGGAGGGGCCGGTCCGGCCGCAGGCGAGCGAGATCGCCTGGGGCGCGTTCCTCCCGCTCGAGGAGGTGCGGCGCATGGCCCGCGAGCTGCCGTTCTGCCCCGACGGCCTCCTGGTGCTCGAGCGCTGGCTCGCGGAGCGCGCCCGGACCGCCGGGCCGGAGGGGGCTCGCGCCGAGGGGCCGGGGGAGGGGCGCGCCCGGCCGTCTCGCCGGCCGTCGTAGACTGGCGGGGTCCGAGACCCGAGGAGGACGACGTGGCCTCCGTGATCGTCGCCGGGGCCAGGACCCCGATCGGGAAGTTCGGCCAGGCCTTCCGGGACCTCTCCGCCGTGGACCTCGGTGCGGTCGCGATCCGAGAGGCCCTGGCACGCGCCCGGGTCGACCCCGCCCAGGTCGACTACGTGATCATGGGCCAGGTGCTCCAGGCGGGGACCGGCCAGATCACGGCCCGCCAGGCCGCGGTCGCCGCCGGGATCCCCAAGGAGGTCCCGGCCATCACCATCAACAAGGTGTGCCTGTCGGGGATGAACGCGATCGCCCTGGCCGACCAGCTGATCCGGGCCGGGGAGGTCGAGCTCGTCGTGGCCGGCGGGATGGAGTCGATGTCGCAGGCCCCCTACCTCGTGCCCCGGGCCCGGTTCGGGGAGCGGATGGGGCACGTGGAGCTGGTGGACTCGATGATCCACGACGGTCTGTGGTCGACCTTCACCCGCCAGCACATGGGGGAGAGCTCGGACGCGGTGAACGCCGAGCTGGGGATCACCCGGGAGGAGCAGGACGCCTGGGCCGCGCGGAGCCACGCCCGGGCCCACGAGGCCTGGGAGGCCGGGCGGCTGGCCGAGGAGGTCGTCCCGGTCGAGGTCCCGGGCCGCAAGGGCGAGCGGGTGCTCGTGGAGCGGGACGAGGGGATCCGCCCCGACACCACGGCCGAGGCCCTGGCCCGGCTCCGGCCCGCGTTCACCGAGGACGGCACGATCACCGCGGGGAACGCCTCGCAGGTCTCGGACGGGGCCTGCGCGGTGGTCGTCACCACGAGGGAGCGGGCCGAGCGCCTCGGGGTCACCCCGCTCGCCGAGGTCGTGTCGCACGGGATGTCCGCGGCGGGCTTCGCCCACCTCCACACGGTCCCGGCCATCGCCCTCGAGCACGCGCTCAAGAGGGCGGGGCTGGCCGTCCCCGACCTCGGCCTGCTCGAGGTGAACGAGGCCTTCGCCGCGGTCGCCCTGAACGTCACGCGGGTCCTCGGGTTCGACGAGGCGCTCGTGAACGTGAACGGCGGCGCGGTCGCCCTCGGCCACCCCATCGGCGCGAGCGGCGCCCGGATCACGCTCGCCCTCGCCATGGAGATGCGCCGGCGGGGGGTGGACCTGGGCGGCGCGGCGATCTGCGGGGGCGGCGGCCAGGGCGATGCGCTGGTGCTCCGGCGAGTGGTCTGAGATGGACTAGCGCCCGGCCATGGACGCCCCGCGGTTCGAGCTGCCGGAGGAGCTGGAGGAGTTCCGGCGACTGGTCCGCGAGATCGCCGAGGAGAAGATCGCCCCCCGGGCCACCGAGATCGACCGGACCGACGAGTGGCCCGAGGACCTCTACCGGCTGCTGGTCGAGAACGAGCTGATGTCGGTGGGCTACCCCGAGGAGTACGGGGGCTCGGGCGGCGGTTCGCTCGCGTTCGGGGTCCTGATCGAGGAGCTCTCCCGGGCGTCGGCCGGGTTCGCGCTGACCCCGCTCGTGGCGAGGCTGGGGGCGATCCCGGTGATGCTGGCGGGGACCGAGGAGCAGCGTCGGTGGGTGATCGGCGGGATCTGCCGCGGCGAGCTGCTCATGTCCTACGCGCTCACGGAGCCCGGGGCCGGCTCCGACGCCGCGGCCCTCGCCACCCGCTACGAGCGGACCGACGACGGGTTCGTCCTCACCGGCACCAAGCGGTTCATCACCGGCGCGGGCGTCTCCCACCTGTACGTGGTGTTCGCCACCCGCGACCCGTCGCTCCGGACCAAGGGGATCTCGGCGTTCCTCGTCCACCGCGACGATGCGGGGGTCTCGTTCGGCGAGCCCGAGCACAAGATGGGGATCCGCGGCTCCCCCACGCGCGAGGTGATCATGGAGGGCGCCCGGATCCCCGCCGACCGGCTGATCGGCGAGGAGGGGGAGGGGTTCGCCTACGCGATGCGGACCCTGGACCGCTCCCGCCCCACGATCGGGGCCCAGGCCGTGGGCATCGCCCAGGCCGCCTTCGACCTCGCGCTCCGCTACGCGACCGAGCGGCAGCAGTTCGGCCGCCCCATCGCCGAGTTCCAGGCGATCCAGTTCATGCTCGCCGACATGGCGATGGGGATCGAGGCGGCCCGGCTCCTCGTGTACCGGGCCCTCGCCGCCTGCGACGCCGAGGACCCCCGCACCACGTACCTCTCGGCCGTGGCGAAGTGCACGGCCTCGGACGTGGCGATGCGGGTCACGACCGACGCGGTGCAGGTGCTCGGCGGCTACGGGTACATGGCCGAGTACCCGGCCGAGCGATTCATGCGCGACGCCAAGATCACCCAGATCTACGAGGGGACGAACCAGATCCAGCGCGTGGTGATCGCCCGCGAGCTCCTCCGGGCGCTCCGGTAGCGGGCCGCCGGGGTCGAGGCGTCAGTCGGCGGCGGCCTGCGCCTCGGGTTCGGGCAACGCCTGCGGCTCGCCCTCCCCGGCCGGGGCGCGCTCCGGCAGGAACACCTGGAACGACGACCCTCCGGTGGACCTCCCTTCCACGCGCGCCCAGCCGCCGTGGAGGTCCGCGAGGCGGAGGACCACCGGGGAGAGGGCGGCGTCGGAGGAGAGCTCCTCGTCCTCCACCGCGATCAGCGCGCCGCCCTCCTCGGGCGTCACGCGGACCCAGATGTGGCTCCCGGGCCCCGTGCGGTTCACGGCGCCCGTGAGGAGGGCGGTCACGATCTGCTCCACCCGCACCGGGTCCACCGAGAGCACCAGCTTCTCGCTGTGGATCTCCACGTTCCGCTCGGCCTCGACGTCGAGCTCCTCGACCACGCGGCGGACGAGGGCGTCTAGGTCGGTGCGCCGGCGCCGGAGCTCGACGGCGCCCCGGGCCAGGCGGTCGGCGTCCACGAGGTCGTGGACCACGTGGTCGAGCTTCTTCGCGTGGGCCTGGAGCTTGCGGAGGAGCCCCTGCTGGTCCTCGGGGTCGTGCGTGTGCTTCAGGGCCAGGGTCACGCCGAGGATGGCCGAGAGGGCGTTCTTCGCCTCGAGCGAGAGGGCCTTCACGAACGGCCCCGCGGCGCGTCGGTCCTCGAGCGGAGGCTCGGCCGCCGTTCGGCCGTCCTCGCGCTGGGGCTCCTCGCGGCGGCCCTCCCCGCGCCGCGACTCGCCGTCGCCCCGGAGCGCCTTGAGGGCCTCCTCCATCTTGCTCCGCCGGAGCTGGGCCTGGGCCTCCTCGAGCTGCGCCCGGACCCGCTCCAGCTCGCGCTCTTTGGCCCGGGCCCGTTCCTCGGTGGCCTGGAGTCGCTCGCCGGCGCGCCGCAGGCGTTCCCGGGTCGCGGCCAGCGCCTGCTCCAGCTCCGAGGCCTCTCCGCCGGCGTCGGCGGGGGCGGCGGCCCGCGCCCGCATCTCCTCCAGCGCCAGCTCGGCCCGGGCCGCGCGCTCCTCGACCTCGCGGAGCTGGCGGGCGGCCTCCGCGAACCGCTCCTCGGCGAGGCGGGCACGTTCCTCGGCCTGGCGGGCCCTGGCCTCGGCCTCGGGGTCCGCGGGGCCGGGTGCCGGACGGGCCCGGGCCTCCCGGAGCGCATCCTCCGACGCCGCAGCGCGGCGTTCGGCCTCCTCCCTGGCCCGTTGGGCTTCCGTGGCGCGGCGGTGGGCCTCCTCCGCGCGACGCTCGGCCTCCTCGGCCCGGGCCTCGGCCTCGCGCAGGCGGACCTCGATGGCCGGGTCCGGCGCGGTCTGGGGCGCCTCGGCGAGGGCCGCCTCGAGCTCCCGGACCTTGGCCTCCAGCGCCTGCCGCTCCGCCTGGGCCTCCTCGAGCCGCTGGTCGGCCTGGACCAACCGCTCCCAGAGCGCTTGGTTCTCCCCGCGGGCAGCGCCGACCGCGCCCTCCGCGACGCGGATCCGGTCGGTGGCCTCGGCCAGCTCCGCCTCGAGCCGCGCCGCCCGCTCGGCCCCGGCCCGGGCCTCGGCCAGCTCGGCCTCGAGCACCCGGGTCCGCTGGGCGGCTCCCCGGAGCTCCGCGACCTTCGCCTCGGCCCGCTCGGCGCGTCGCTCGGCGGCCTCGGCGCGCTGCTCCATCCTCCGGAGGGCGGCCTCGAGGTCCGGGCGAGGGCCCCCAGCGGCCGCGCGACCGCCCGCCGCCCGTGTCGCGGACGAGGTCCCCGCGGCCTGCGCGGCGCCCTCGAGCTCGCGGAGCCGCTCCTGCATCGCCCGCATCTCCGCGAGCGCCCGTTCGAAGTCGGACCGGAGCCGCGCCGCCTGCTCCTCGGCGGCCGCCGCCCTGGCCTCGGCCGCTTCCCGCGCCTGCACCTGCTCCCGGAAGCCCGGGACCGCGTAGACCGGCGGTTCGGCCGACCCCCGCTCCGCCCGGCGCCTGGGCGCCCTCCCGCCGCCGACCGCGGCGAGCGCGGGCTCCTCGGCGCCGTCCCCGGTTCCCCCCGCCGACGGGGCGGGCGCGGGGACGGGGGACGCGACCCTGACCGGCCGCCGGGCCGGCCGCCGCGTCCCCGGCGCCGGACGGAAGGTGAAGCCGAGCATCGCCCCCGAGACGAGCAGGAGCGCGCCGAGGCCGATCGCGGCGATCCGCCAGGGCCGGTTCGCCCGGGCCCACAGCTCGTCGTAGGGCTGTCGGAACCGGGCCACGGCGACGACCGGGCCGTCGAGCTTCAGCCGGACCGGGACCCAGGTCTCGAGATCCTCGCCCACGACCCGGCGCTCGGTCCCTCCGCGCATCGCGCGGTCGATCACGGCGCGGAGCTGGGGCGCCCGCCGGCCGACCTCGGCCTCCTCGGTGGAGAAGACCGCGGTGGCGGAGGGGTTCCAGATGGTCAGGGCGGTGAACGGACCGTCGGCGATCACGTCGCGACGCACGGCCTCGAGCAGCTCGCGGTACCTCGCGCCCCGCACCGGCCCGGCGAGGTCGGCGGGCTCGAGGAGGGGGGCGAGGCTGAGGACCGTCCGGGTGCGGGCGAGGGCGGCGGCGGCGGTCTCGTCGCGGGCGACCGCCCGTCCGCCGAGGAAGAGGCTGCCCGCGATCCCCCCCACGCAGAGCAGCGAGAGTAGCCCCCACAGGACGCGCCCGTGCCGGCCGCCGTCGGTCCGGTCCATGGTTGGCCGCCCTCCTCCCTCGAGGCGAGGTTCCCGTCCCTCTATCGGCAGCCGGGGCCCCGGGGCTTAGCCCTCCGGCGGGGAGGGGGACGCGGGGATGGCCGGGACGGACTACCGCGGCTCCGCCCCGGAGCCGTCGCCGGGGCGCCGGCGCCGGGAGGGGTCCCGGGGGCCGTCGGGGGGCGGGGGTATCCTTCGCTCCATGCTGGTGCTGCGCGCGGACCCCTGGCAGCCCGATCACGGGATGGGGTTCGAGCCGGTCGCCGAGGAGCCCCCGGCGCGGGTCGAGCCGTTCGTCGAACGCGAGGACTGGAGCCGGCCGGTCCGGCCCGGGGGGGCGGGGGGCCCCGAGCCCCCGGTGTGGTTCGTGGACGGCGTGCGGCGGGTCGAGCTCCGCGTCGTCGCGACGGAGGACGGGCGGCGCGGCTTCGGGCTCTTCGGGTCGTTCGCCGCGGGGGCGGTCCGCTCGGACCGGCGCGCGGCGTTCGGCCCCCACGCGGTGGACCGGGCGGTCGTGGTGGGCGGGGGGCTCGCGCCGGGGCCGGTGGAGGTCTCGGTGGGCCGGACGAGGCTCCGGTACCGGGCGGTGAGCGAGCCCGGGGGCGATCCCGACCACCCGCTGCACCGCCTCCAGCGTGAGATGCAGGCCGCCGAGGTCGAACTCGCCGAGGAGGTCGCCGCGGGGGGCGGGGAGCTCGTGCTGGCCGACGGCCGCTGGGGCTCGCAGCGCCCGACGGCGAGCCCGGTCGTGGGGGTGGTGAAGCGCTGGTCCCGGGGCTACCTCCTCCCCGAGCACGAGGCGCTCGTGGCCCGCCTGGCCCCCGGGGAGCGGACGCCGCTGTTCGGCCTGGCCGAGCCGGACGAGCCCCTCGCCCGCTTCGCCTGGTACGCGCGGATCGCCCCGGTGCGCCCCGAGTGGCACGACCACGCGGGGGTGGTGCGCTGCGAGGTCCGGGCCGGGGTGGGGCTCGACGTCGCCCGGGAGCTCGCCGACCGCGTGACCGCGCTCCTCCCGCGCTTCGCCGGGCGCCCGGGCGATCCGAGGTTCCCCCAGAACCTGGCGCCGGTGGCCGCCCTCGAGGCCTGGCTCCAGCACCGCCTGGGTCACCGGGGGATGATTAGGCGCGCCCTCGTGGCCCTGCTCTCCTCGGAGGGAGGTTGAGGTGGGGGAGGAGGTCGGGCAGGTCTCGGAGCGGGTGGGGATGGTCCTCGGGACCGAGGACGCGACCCCCCTCACGTTCTGGGTGGGCGTGGAGGAGGGCTGCTACCTCCAGCTCGACGACGCCGTGGTGGTGGACGCGGAGGTGCCGGGGCGCGGCCCGCTCCGGATCTCGGGGATCGTGCAGGACGTGCGGGCCCGCCACGAGGGGGCGAGCTTCGACTCCGACGTCTTCCTCGTGGAGCGCGGGGTGCTCCCGGTCGGCACCGCGGTCGCCGCCCAGGTGGTCGCGACCCGGTTCGAGCCGGAGATCTTCGTCCCGCCGATGCCCGGGCTCCCGGTCTACCGGGCGCGGGGGAAGGACCGGGACGAGGCCCTGTACTTCGACCGGATGGAGCGCCGGCTCCCGGCCGGGCTCACCCGCGACGGGGAGCCCGTCTACCTCGACCTCGACTTCCTCGACGGGACCCGGGGGGCCCACGTGAACATCAGCGGGGTCTCGGGGGTGGCGACCAAGACCACCTACGCGCTGTTCCTCCTGTACGCGCTGTTCCACTCCGACGCGCTCGGGCCCTACGCGGCGAACACCAAGGCGCTCGTGTTCAACGTGAAGGGCGAGGACCTGATGTGGCTGGACCGGCCGAACGCGCGGCTCTCGGAGCGGGACCGGGCCGACCACGAGCGGCTGGGGCTCCCCGCGGGGCCGTTCACCTCGGTCGGGCTCTGGGCGCCGGTCCGGCCCCGGGCCGGCGGCCAGCCCATCCCCGACGTCGAGGGGCGGTCGGAGGGGGTCACGGCCTACCACTGGACCGTCCGGGAGTTCGTGCGGGAGAAGCTCCTGCGGTTCATGTTCGCCGAGGCCGAGGACGAGCGCTCCCAGATCGCGGACCTCGTGGCCCGGGTCGAGTCCTTCCTCGACCGCGAGTGCGAGGACGACCCCGAGCACGACGCGACCGTCCGCTTCGACGGCCGGCCGGTGGCGGGGTTCGACGAGCTCTGCGAGCTGATCGCCGAACAGGTGGAGATGGACGGCTCGCCGTGGCGGGGCCGGGTCTCCGACGCGACGGTGGCGGCCTTCGTCCGCAGGCTCGACGCCGCCCGGTTCCGGATGGGGCACCTCGTGTGGGGGCGGGAGGCCGAGCAGCCCGAGCGGCACCGGATCGACTGGGAGGCGAACCAGGTGACGGTCGTGGACATCCACACGCTCCACGACAAGGCCAAGCGGTTCGTCACGGGCGTCGTGATCAAGCGCCTGTTCGAGCAGAAGGAGCGGATGGGCCGCCGCGAGCCCCTCGCGTTCCTCGTGCTGGACGAGCTGAACCGGTACGCGCCGCGGGAGGGCTGGAGCCCGATCAAGGAGGTGCTCCTGGACGTGGCCGAGCGGGGGCGGTCGCTCGGGATGATCCTGATCGGTGCCGAGCAGACCGCGAGCGAGGTCGAGCGGCGGGTGATCGCGAACTCCGCCTACCGCGTGGTGGGCCGCCTCGACACCGCCGAGGCCCAGCGGAGCGAGTACGGGTTCCTCCCCGCCGTGACCCGCCAGCGGGCGGGGATCCTCAAGCCCGGCTCGATGATCCTCCAGCAGCCCCACGTCCCGGTGCCGGTGCAGATCCGGTTCCCGTTCCCGTCCTGGGCCACCAGGGCCGACGAGGCGGCCCGCCCGGAGGCCGACCCGTTCGCCCGGTTCGAGGGGGAGTGAGGGCCGCGGGCTACACGGGTGTGATGCGCGTCACGGGGGTCCGGTAGGGTCGAGGCCATGCGGCTCCTGCACACCGGCGACTGGCACGTGGGCAAGCAGATCCGGGGCAGGTCCAGGATGGACGAGTTCGAGGCGGCCCTGGACCAGGTCGTGGGGATCGCGGTGGAGGAGGGCGTGGACGCGGTCCTCGTGGCCGGGGACCTCTACGAGCACCGGGTGCCCGCGCCGGAGGCCGACGTGCTCGTGTTCGACGCGTTCCTCCGCCTGCGGGGGGCCGGGATCGGGGTGGTGGCGATCCCCGGGAACCACGACTCCGCGCCCCGCCTCGAGGCCCTGGCCAGGCTCCTCGAGCCGCTCGGCGTGCGCGTCGTCCCGAACGTGCGCCGGCCGGACCGGGGGGGCATCGTGGAGGTCCCCTCGCGCGACGGGTCCGAGGTCGCCCAGGTGGCCTGCGTGCCGTTCGTCCCGGAGCGGCGGTTCGGCGACGCCCGGGCCCTGTTCGAGGCCGCTGAGTCCTGGCACCAGGCCTACGCGGAGGGGATGGGCGACCTGCTCGGGGCGATGGCGGCCGGGTTCCGCCCGGGGGCGGTCCACGTCCTCATGGCCCACCTCTTCACCGACGGGGCGCTCCTCGGGGGCGGGGAGCGGGAGCTCACGATCGGGATGGCCTACGCGGTCTCCCCCTCGCGCCTCCCCGGGACCGCGCAGTACGTCGCGCTCGGCCACGTCCACCGGCCGCAGCGGGTGCGGGGGGCCCCGACCGCCGCTCGCTACGCCGGGTCCCTCCTCCAGCTCGACTTCGGCGAGCTCACGCAGGAGCGGAAGTCGGTCGCGGTGGTCGAGGCGAGCCCGGGGAAGCCGGCCAGCGTGCGGGAGGTCCCGATCACCGCCGGCCGGCGGCTCCTCGAGGTGCGGGGGACGCTCGAGGAGCTCCAGGCGAAGGCGGACGAGGTCGAGGGCGCCTGGTTGCGGGTCCGGGTCCGGACCGAGGGACCCGTCCCCGGCCTGGCGGACCGGGTGCGGGAGGCCCTCCCGAACGCCCTCGACGTCGTGCTCGAGTACGAACGCGCGCCCGAGGAGGGTCCCCGGGAGTCCCTGCGCGCGATGGGTCCCCGGGAGCAGTTCGAGGCCTTCCTCCGGCACGAGCACGGGACGGAGCCCGCCCCCGAGCTGCTCGAGGCCTTCGACGAGGTGCTCGCGCTCGAGGCGGAGGAGGCGTAGGCGTGCGGCCGCTCCGGCTCAGCGTGAAGGGGTTCACCGCGTTCCGCGACGAGGTCGAGCTCGACCTCTCCGACCTCGACCTGTTCGCGATCACCGGGCCCACCGGCGCGGGGAAGTCCTCGCTCCTCGACGCGATCACCTACGCGCTCTACGGCCGCGCCGACCGGGTCGGCAGGCAGGTCGCGCAGCTCGTCTCCCAGGGCCAGCCGCAGATGGCCGTGGTGCTCGAGTTCGCCGTCGGCGACCGCCGCTACCGGGTGGCCCGGCGGACCCCGGCGAACGGCGCGAGCCGGGCGAAGCTGGAACGGCTGGAGGGCGGAGCCTGGCGCGACGAGCCGGCGGACGGGGTCCGCGAGGTCGACGACGCGATCGAGCGGATCGTGGGGCTCGACTACGAGGCGTTCACGCGCTCGGTGCTCCTACCGCAGGGGAAGTTCCAGGGGTTCCTCGTGGGCGACGCCAAGGAGCGGCGGCGGATCCTCAGCGAGCTCCTCGGCCTCGAGCTGTTCGAGCGGCTGGGGAAGCGGGCCGGCGAGCTCCGGCGGGCGGCGGAGGCCGACGTGCGGGCGAAGCGGAGCGTGCTCGAGACGGAGTACGCGGGGGCGTCGGAGGAGGCCGTCGCCCGGGCGGAGGAGGCGCTGCGGGAGGCCGAGGCGCGGGAGGAGCGGCTCCGGGCGGTGCGGGAACGTGTGGCCGGGCTCCTCGACCGGTGGCGGGGGATCGAGGCCAGCGTCGGCTCGCTCGCGTCGTGCGCCGAGGAGGCCCGGGAGGTGGCGGCGCACGTCCGGCGGCGGGAGGAGGAGCTCGGGGCCGTCGCCGGGCGGCTCTCGGAGGCGGCCGAGGCGGCGGAGGCCCGCCGCGCCGAGGCCGAGGCCGCCCGGGAGGAGGCGGCCCGGGCGGAGCGGGAGCTTTGGGACGCGGAGCGGCGGTGGGGGAAGGCCCCGGCGGTCGCGGCCCTCGCGGCGAAGGCCGAGGGCCTGGAGCGCCTCCGGGCGGGGGTCGAGGAGGCCGAGGAGGAGCTCCGGGGGGCGACGGAGCGGCGGCCGGCGCTCGAGGCCGACCGGGAGGCGGCGGCCGCGGAGCTTGAGCGCTGCGAGGCTGCCCTCGAGGAGGAGCGGCGCGCGCTCGCCGAAGCCGAGGAGGAGCTCGAGCGCACCCGGCACGCGAACCTCGCCGCCGCCGTCCGGGAGCGCGTCCGGGTCGGCGAGCCGTGCCCGGTGTGCGGCGTCCTGGTCGAGCGGCTCCCCCGCGGCGGGAGGCCGCCGGACCTGGAGCGGGCCCAGCGTGCCGCCCAGCGGGCGAAGCGCGCGGCGGAGGAGGCGGAGCGGGCCAGGGCGGAGGCCGACCGCGCGGCCCGAGAGGCGGAGGCAGCCCTCCGCGGCAACGACGAGGACGTGGCCCGGTGCGAGCGGGACCTGAGGAGGCGGCGGGAGGAGCTCGAGGCAGTACGGGCGGAGCTGCGGGCGGCCCTCGGCGGGCGCCTCCCCCGCGACCCGGCCCGCGCCCTCCGCGAACGCCGGGAGCGGCTCGAGGAGCTGGCGCGGGCGGTCGAGCGGGCCCGCGAGATGGCGGCCGCCGCTGAACGGGCCAGGTCCGAGGCCGAGCGGCACCTGACCGAGGTGAGGGGCGAGGTCGACGCGGCCCGGGCGGCGATCGAGCACCTCCCGGTCGGAGGGCTCGTGGAGCGGGCGGTCGCGGCGGCCGGCGGCGCGCTCCCCCGGCCCGAGCTCCCCTCCCTCGCGGCGCTCCCGGAGGAGCCCGGTGCGCTCGCGGAGACGGCCCGGGCCCTGGCGAAGGGCCTGGAGACGTTCGCCGCGGACCTCTCGCGCCTCGCCGACGAGCGGCGGGGGGCGGAGCGGGAGCTGCTGGCGGAAGTCCGGGAGGCCGTGGAGGGGCTCCTCGCGGTCCCCGGGACCCTCCGGGAGCTGGCGGAGGCGCTCGACGCGGCCCGGGGGCGGCAGGCGGCGGAGGTGGGCGAGCTGCGGGCCGCCCTGGACCATGAGCGGGGGCGCCTCGCGGCGGCGGCGCGCCTCGCCGAGGAGGTGGGGGCGCTGGAACGGCGGGCCGGGGTGCTGGAGGCCCTCGCGAAGGAGCTCCGCCAGGACCGGCTGATCGCGTTCCTCCAGCGGGAGGCGCTCCTGGTCCTCGCCGATGCCGCCACCGAGCGCCTCGCCGAGCTCTCGGAGGGGCGGTACCGGCTCGCCTACCTGGGCGACGAGTTCTCCGTGATCGACACGTGGAACGGCGAGGAGGCCCGGAGCGCCCGCACCCTCTCCGGGGGGGAGACGTTCCTCGCCTCGCTCGCGCTCGCGCTCGCCCTCTCCGAGCGGGTCGCCTCGCTCTCGGTGACGGAGCGGGCCCGCCTCGACAGCCTGTTCCTCGACGAGGGCTTCGGCACGCTCGACCCCGAGAGCCTGGAGACGGTCGTCGAGGCTATCGAGCGGCTCGGGAGCGACGGGAAGCTCGTGGGCGTGATCACCCACGTCCCGGAGCTGGCCATCCGCCTCCCGGTCCGGTTCGAGGTCGTGAAGTCCCCGCGGGGCAGCCGGGTCGAGGTGGTCCGCGGATGAGCCCCGACGGGACGGCGACCATGCCGCCGGCCACTACATCGCGGGCTCGACCGTCCGCTCCACCACCCGCCACCGCGCGCCGGTCCAGGCGAGGGTCGTGAGTCGGACCGCGCTCGGGCAGCAATGGGGATCGTCGGGGGCGAACACCGCCTCCCGGACCAAGAGCGTCCCCCGGTCGGTGAGGTCCATCGTCGTGTCGCAGGTCTCCCGGTGGAGGATCTCCTCCGCCCCGTCGTCGGTCTGGGCGATCACCCGCCACACCCCGCAGGCGCCCGAGCCGCCGGCGTCCTCGAACGTGAGGAGGTCCTCCCGGCCGTCGCCGGTGAGGTCGCCGGTCCGTGGTCGGATGGCCAGCACCTGCTCCCAGGGCCGATCGGTGAAGGCGTAGACCACCCGCCACGGGGGCGGTTCCTCGAACGGCGCCCACACGACGAGCCCGAGCATCCGGGCGAAGGGATCCTCGCCGCGGGACCAGAGGGCGGCGATCAAGCGGGGCTCCCCGTCGGCCGCGAGGTACACCACGCCCTCCGAGCGGGCGCCCTCCGGGATCAGCGGCGCGATCGGGACCTCGGTGGCCGCCAGGTCTTGCTCGAACGCCGTCGGGGCCCCGGGCGGGAGGTCGAGGGCCGGGGTCGGGCTGGGGGAGGGCGAGGAGGAGACCGCGGGGCTCGGCGTTCCCGTCGGGCTCGGGGTCCCGGTCGGGCCCGCCGGCCCGCCGCGGGTGCAGGAGCCCAGGAGGGCCAGCGCGAGGAGCACGGGGAGGCGGCGCACGAGGAGCCATCCTACCGGGACGGCGCCGGCTAGGATGCGCGCCGTGACGGAGTGGGACCTCACCCCCAAGCCGGTCTCGGCGTCCCGCGTCACGCTCATCGAGCTGATGGAGCTCGCCGACGCGAACGTCGCGGGCATCGTCCACGGGGGCACGATCATGAAGCTCGTGGACACGGCCGCGGGGCTGGCTGCGATCAAGCACTGCGGCGGCCTCGCGGTGACGGTCTCGATCGACGAGATGTCGTTCCTCCACCCCGTGCACGTCGGGGACCTGGTGACGGTGCGGGCCTCGGTGAACGACGTCGGGCGGACCTCGCTCGAGGTCGGCGTGCGGGTCGAGGCCGAGGAGGTGACCACCGGCCGGAGGACCCACACCTCCAGCGCCTACCTGGTGTTCGTGGCGCTCGACGAGGAGGGGAAGCCGCGGCCGGTTCCCCCGCTCCTCACCGAGACCCCCGAGGACGAGCGGCGCCGGCGGGAGGCCCGGATCAGGCGGGAGACGCGGCTGGCCCACCGCCGAGCGATCGAGGAGGCCAGGGGGGAGGACTGACGGCCGGCCGCGCGGCTCGTCGGCGAGGGGGCAGGCCCGGCCCGCGGCCGTGTGAGAGCATGGCGGCAGGCGTGTCCGGACCACGGAAGGAGGCTGTCGGGACGTGACGACCGAGCTCGCGGGGGCCCGCGCGACCCTCGAGACCGCCGACGGGCCCGTGGCGTACCACCGCCTGGCCTGGCTCGCGGAGCAAGGGCTGGGGGACCCGGCCCGGCTCCCCCACACCGTGAAGATCCTCCTCGAGAACCTCCTCCGCCGGGCCGACGCGCCGGAGGTCGCCGACCGGGACGTGCTGGCGCTCCTGCGGTGGCCCGAGCCGGCCGAGGCGGACCTCGCGTTCATGCCGGGACGGGTCCTGATGCAGGACTTCACCGGCGTCCCCGCCGTCGTGGACCTGGCCGCGATGCGCTCCGCGATCGCCCGCGCCGGGGGGGATCCGAGCCGGGTGGACCCCTTGGTCCCCGTCGACCTCATCATCGACCATTCGGTCCAGGTCGACGAGTTCCGGAGCCCTCTCGCGTACCAGATCAACCTGGAGTGGGAGTACCGGAGGAACGCCGAGCGGTACGCGCTGCTCCGCTGGGCCCAGCAGGCGTTCCGCAACCTCCGCGTGGTCCCACCCGGGGCCGGGATCTGCCACCAGGTGAACCTGGAGCACCTGGGCCGGGTGGTGGAGGTCCGGGATGGGGTCGCGTTCCCCGATACGCTCGTGGGGACCGACTCCCACACCACGATGATCAACGGCCTCGGCGTCCTCGGGTGGGGGGTCGGGGGGATCGAGGCCGAGGCCGCGATGCTCGGCCAGCCCATGTTCCTCCCCACGCCGGTCGTGGTGGGGGTCCGGGTGACCGGCGCGCTCCCGCCGGGGACCACCGCCACCGATCTCGTGCTCACCCTCACCGAGATGCTCCGCCGCCACGGGGTGGTGGGGAAGTTCGTGGAGTTCTTCGGGCCGGGCTGCTCGACCCTCGAGCTCGCGGACCGCGCCACGCTCTCGAACATGTGCCCGGAGTACGGCGCCACGGCCGCGCTCTGGCCGGTGGACGCCGAGACCCTGCGCTACCTGGCGTTCACCGGCCGCGGCGACCGGGTGGACCTCGTGGAGCGCTACGCGAAGGAACAGGGCCTGTTCCGGACCGACGAGGACCCCGAGCCCGTGTTCAGCGAGGTGCTCGACCTCGACCTCTCCCGGGTCGAGCCGTCCGTCGCCGGCCCCAAGCGCCCCCAGGACCGGGTGCCGCTGCCCCGGGTCTGGGCCTCGTTCCTGGAGGCCTTCCGGGACCGCCTGGAGCCGGACCCCGAGCCCACCGAGCTCGGCCGGCTCGAGGGCGAGGCTCCGGCCCCGGAGCCCGAGGTCGAGGCGCGCCGAGTGGACCCCGAGCGCGAGGGGGGCGTCCGGGCCGATGCGTTCGAGGTCCGCAACGGCTCGGTGGTGATCGCTGCCATCACGAGCTGCACGAACACCTCCAACCCCTCGGTGATGCTCGCCGCCGGGCTGCTCGCGAAGCGGGCCGTCGAGCTCGGTCTCGACCCCCGGCCCTGGGTCAAGACGTCCCTCGCGCCCGGCTCCCGCGTCGTCACCGACTACCTGGAACGGGCCGGGCTCCTGCCCTACCTGGAGAAGCTCGGGTTCTCGCTCGTCGGCTACGGCTGTACCACCTGCATCGGGAACTCCGGTCCGCTCCCGGAGGAGGTGGCGCGCGCCATCGACGAGCGGGACCTCGCCGTGGTGGCGGTGCTCTCGGGGAACCGGAACTTCGAAGGGCGGATCCACCCGCAGGTGCGCGCGAGCTACCTCGCCTCCCCGCCGCTCGTCGTGGCCTACGCGATCGCCGGGCGGATCGACCTCGACCTCACGAGCGAGCCCCTCGGGACGACGCCCGAGGGGCGGCCGGTGTACCTCCGGGACCTCTGGCCCTCTGCCGAGGGGATCCGGCGCGTGATGGCCGAGGCGATCGCGCCCGAGCAGTTCGTCGAGGAGTACTCCCGGATCTTCGAGGGGGACGAGCGCTGGAGGGCGCTCCCCTCGCCCACGGGCCCCCTCTACGACTGGGACCCCTCCTCGACCTACGTCCGGGAGCCGCCGTTCTTCCGGGACCTCGCGCCCGAGCCGCCGCCGGTCCGGGACATCGAGGGGGCCCGCTGCCTCGAGCTCCTCGGCGACTCGATCACCACCGACCACATCTCGCCGGCCGGCTCGATCAAGCCCGACTCACCCGCCGGCCGCTACCTGCTCGAGCGGGGCGTACGGCAGGCCGACTTCAACAGCTACGGGGCGAGGCGGGGGAACCACGAGGTGATGATGCGGGGGACCTTCGCCAACGTCCGCCTGCGCAACCAGCTCGCGCCGGGGACCGAGGGGTGGTGGACCACGCACCTCCCGAGCGGGGAGCTGATGACCGTCTACGACGCCGCGATGCGCTACCGGGAGGAGGGCGTTCCGCTCTGCGTGCTCGCCGGGAAGGAGTACGGCTCGGGCAGCTCCCGGGACTGGGCGGCCAAGGGCCCCGCGCTCCTCGGGGTGCGGTTCGTGCTCGCCGAGAGCTTCGAGCGGATCCACCGGAGCAACCTGGTGGGGATGGGGGTGCTCCCGCTCCAGTTCCGGCCCGGGGAGTCCGTGGCGACCCTCGGGCTCACCGGGCGCGAGGCGTTCTCGGTGCGGGGGATCGCCGGCGGGCCGCCGGTCCGGGGGGAGGTCGAGGTGGAGGCGCGCCGCGAGGACGGGTCGGCCACGGCGTTCCGGGCCATCTGCCGGATCGATATGCCCGTCGAGGTCGGCTACTACCGCCACGGCGGGATCCTCCAGATGGTGCTCCGCGACCTCCTGGGGGCTGATCGGCGCCGGGCCGGGGCACCGCCCGGCCGCGGCCTCACGCACCCGGCGCGAAGGCCAGGAAGATCGGCGGGAACGTGAGCAGGATCCCCAGCCCGACCAGCACCGCGGCGAACGTGAAGGCGCCCCGGAGGGGACACGTCGCGGTGGCGGAGCGCCGCGTGGAGCACGGCCCAGGCGACGAGCCACGCCGCCACGGCGAGGATCGTCTCCCCCGACAGCGGCCCCACGGACGCCGAGAACTCGAGCCACCCCTTCGCGGCCTCGCTCGCCTCGGCCAGGACCGTCAGGATCCCCAGGACGAGGCTCCCGACGCCGGCGGCGACGAACGCCGCCGCCACGGGGCCGGAGGGACGAGCGGCCGCACCCCCCTCCGGGGTCGTCGTGATCTCGTCGCTGTGCATCTCTCCTCCTCCCTCTCAGCGGACCGGCGCGGCCTTGGTGATGAACGCCCCCAGGGCCCCGGCGATCGCGGCGATCGCGAACGCCGCCGTGAAGAACGCCACCAGGGCCCTTCGCACGCCCTGGTGGCGGATCAGCGAGGTCCCGTGGTAGGTGACGGTGAAGGCGACGGCCGTGGCCAGCAGCGGGGCGATCCACGCCACGTGCTCCTTCCATTCCATGCCGAACTCGTGCCAGCCGGCGGTCGAGGGATCGGCGAGCAGCTGGAACTTCGCCCCGCCCGGCTCCTCCCGGTACCAGGGGTAGACGACCCAGGTCCCGGTGATCACCGTGAGCCACGCGATCGCGGCCATGGCCCAGGTCCCGATGGTGAGTCTCCGGACCCGTTCGATCACGCCCTCCGCGGTCAACAGCTCGGGCCGGAGGCCAGCCCCCCGGCGAAGGCCAGGAGGAACAACGCACCGAGGCCCATGCCGTGCACGATCCCCCACCACTCGCGCGTCGTCAGCTCCATGGGCCACCTCCCCCCGAGGTCTCGTAGCGAGCCTCCCACGTCCCCGGCGTGGCCGAAGGGGGCCCCTGGCCCCTCTTCCCCGGGTCCTTCGCCCCGGTCGATCAGGTGCCACCGATGCCCACGGCCAGCGCCGGGACCGAGCCCCAGCACGCGGGCCGGACACTCGGGCTCGCGAGCCCGCAGCTGCCCGAGATCCGTGTGCTCCCTACCGAGGATGGACGCCTCCCCCCGGGAACACCAGCGCCTTCGTCCTCGCCCCCGAGCCGCCAGCCAGGCGAGCACGGCGCTCAAGCCGAAGGACTCGTCGTCGGGGTGAGCGACCGCGGCGAGCACCCCGGGGGCGGGCGGCCGAACGCCGGCCCGAGGTGCGCGAGCCCTCGGCGCCTATGCATCCCCAGCGCCGGGGCCTGGGGGCTACGACGGGCGGCGAGGGGTCATCGGCGCATCGCCGGGTAGCATCGCGCCAGCCACTCGGCTACTCCGTCCCGCGTCACGGCCCGCACCCGCACACCTGCCCGGTCGAGCAGGCTCGCCGCCATGGCCGCCCGGTGCCCGGAGGCGCAGATGACCCACCACTCCCGGTCCGAGGGAACCTCCCCGAGGCGTGCCGGCAGCTCCCCCACGAACAGGTGGCGGCTTCCCGGGATGTGCCCGGCGTCCCACTCGGCCCGCTGGCGCACGTCGAGCACCGCGGGGGGCGCCTCATGCGCCAGGAAGGCCTGGCAGAGGTCTGCCACCCGACCCGTGGGGTAGGAGCGCAGCGTCCCCCCCGCCTCCAGGTAGGCGTCCAGCCCCCCCGCGAGGTACCCGAGGACCTGATCCCAGCCGATGCGCAGGAGCTGGGTGGCCGCCTCCCAGGCCGCTTCCGCCTCCGGGGGGGGCAGCACCAGCACGAGGGGAGCGCCGTAGGGCAACAGCCATCCCACGTAGGTTCCGAAGCTGGGATCTAGCTCCACGTTGACCGAGCCCGG